>UPTG01000261.1_pt1 | contig 46265 bp, 40 predicted proteins | sample 2160121 | NCBI WGS metagenome assembly UPTG01 (sample SAMN06266255, study PRJEB28933) | marine metagenome | isolation source: Columbia River Estuary | place: USA:Columbia River Estuary, USA | collected 2014-07-27 | reverse complement strand
GTTGCAATTACTACATCGCGAGCTTTCACTTCACCTTTTTGTGTCGTAATTACAAAACCATCCGATTTTTTTTCAATGTCCAATACAGAACATTGACCAATTACATCAACTCCAGCTTCGATAACTTTTTGCAAAAGCCCCCTATGATACTTACCTGGATCAACCGAAGCATGTCGTGGAAATATGACACCGCCATGATAAACATCTGATCCAAGCTCTTTTAGTTGCTCGTTTTTTGATACTGTATAGGCCTCAATTCCCTCTGATCGATTAATTTTTTCTGCGTCTCTTGCAATTAGTTCATAATGTTTTTGGGTGTGAGCTGCGTGGTATCGGCCAACTCTTGAAAAACTGCAATCGATCTTTTCAGATTTTATAAGGTCTTCAATCCATTTAAGGGCATTCTCACCTTCTTGTCTTATCGCAAGACCTTTTTTAGCACCAAACTTTGCTGAAAGTTTTTCTAATGAGGGCTTCACACTGGTACTTATTTGCCCTCCATTTTTTGTACTACAGCCTTGCCCAGGCACTCCAGATTCAAAAACTACAGTAGAGCGACCTCCTCTTATTGTTTGGAGTGCTGCATTCAGTCCAGTATACCCAGAACCGACTATTGCGACATCTACCTGACGTGGAGGCAGACTATTAACATCATTAAATTCAGGCAATCCATCTAACCAGTAAGATGATTTTTTACGATTATGGCACCATACCGTTTTATCAAAGTGTTCTTTTCTGTTCATAAAGTTATTAACCACCGCATTTCAAAGGCATCATTGATTATGATTTATAAAATTAATTAAAATACTAGAAAAAGTAATTTATTTAAGCAAACAAAAATAAACTTTATAACGCAATTATATTATTAGGATCTATAGAATAGTTTTAGAGCATTATGATGATCTACAAACTAAAAGAGGCGTTTGGGAATGTACTCCTTGATTGTTTACCAATGATAAAACTTCCAACAGTGAATATTATCATCCCAGGTTCAGCATGTGTTAAGAATATAAATGATAGCAACATAAGAGATCTTGGTAGCGGTTATTTGTAGGTGTTAGCCATTGGTTGAAAGGGCCATTGGATAATCCATGAAAACATTTAAATTATACACTCTGCAATCTTAAATATAAAAAAGCACGTGATTATAAAAAAACCTTAAGCATGATTGACAATTTTTTTACTACGATTACGATTAATTTATTGGAATTAATTTTGACACCCTGTCTCGAATATTTCACGGGAGGGAGAATAATTGCATCACTATGATTATGTTGTAGTAGGAGCTGGATCTGCTGGATCCGCGCTAGCAAACAGGCTGTCTGAAAGTGGTAAATTTACGGTTTGTTTACTTGAAGCAGGCGGCTCAGACAAAAAGTTTTGGGTTCAAATGCCATTGGGTTATGGAAAAGTATTTCATGATCCTTCAGTTAATTGGCGATATATGACTGAACCAGAACCCAACCTTGATAATCAATCTATTTATTGGCCTCGAGGAAAGGTCTTAGGAGGATCAAGTTCAATAAATGCAATGGTATGGGTTCGTGGGCATAAACGTGACTACGATGAATGGAATTCTGTAGCTCCAGGATGGGGTTGGAATAATGTTCAAAAGATATTTAATAGGATTGAAAATTGGGATGGAACATCAAATATCTCACGAGGCACAAATGGCCCACAACCAGTTCATGATGTATCATCAGATGTACACCCATTAACCATTTCTTATTTAAAGGCTGCTTCTCAGGTAGGTATAAAGACTAATGCTGACTATAATGGTCAAAATATGGAGGGTGCAACTTGTTATCAAATATCTACAAAAGGTGGTATCCGCGCTTCAGCAGCTAGAAGTTATCTTTGGCCATTAAGAAAACGCCATAATTTAAATATTCAACAAAAGGCACATGTTACACGTGTTATTTTTAGAGGTAAGCGAGCAATAGGTGTCGAATATATCCAAAAGGGTCAAACTAAAACAGTTCATGCAAGAGCTGAGATAATACTTTCGGGCGGAGCAATAAATTCACCACAACTTCTGCAATTATCAGGTATCGGCCCAGGTAAACTTTTGCAAAGCCACAATATTAATATTGTTCATGTATCTCATCACGTTGGTAAAAATTTACAAGACCACCTAGGGAGTGACATTTATTACCGCGCAAATGTACCAACGCTTAATCAAGAGCTAAACCCTATGTTTGGAAAACTACGAGCCGGGTTGAAATATATTTTGACACGCAAAGGTCCATTATCATTAAGCTTAAATCAAGGTGGCGGTTTTATTCAAATAGATCCCAATGCAAGCGGTCCTGATCTACAGCTTTACTTTTCTCCAGTAAGTTACACGCGCGCGCCGGCTGGAGTAAGGCCTCTGATGAATCCAGACCCCTTTCCTGGGTTCTTAATGGGTTTTAATCCATGTAAACCTACAAGTGTTGGCAACATACAAATAAGTTCAACCGATCCAATGCTTCCACCAAAAATATATTCCAATTATCTTGATACGGACTATGACAAAAAAATGATGATTGAAGGCATTCGTTTAATTCGCCGTATAGCAAATGCTCCAGCGCTTAATTCAATCATTAAAGATGAGCTGGCGCCTGGAGTCGGTATCAAGAGTGAAACCGATATAGCTAAATATATCCGTCAAAAAGCATGGTCAGTATTTCACCCTTGTTCCACCTGTAGAATGGGAAGTAATCCAAATGTTTCTGTCGTAGATCCAAAACTTCGTGTCCATGGCGTAGATAATCTTCGAGTGGTAGATGCATCTATTTTTCCAACTATTCCTACTGGAAATATTAATGCACCCTCAATTATGGTAGGAGAATATGCCTCAGATATTATACTCAAAGATGCAAGAAACCAAAAGGGCCTGTAATGCAACTAAAAACAATTGAAACTTTCACCAATCAAGATGTTGGCTTTGTTCGCATTACAACAGAAGATGGTAGCCAAGGATGGGGACAAGTTTCCACATATCACTCTGATATTACATGTCAGGTATTACACCGTCAGGTTGCACCTTGGACATTAGGGCAAGATACGAACGATTTAGATAATCTTTTAGACGTTGTTGCGGAGCGAGAGCATAAATTTCCTGGCTCCTATCTTCGCCGAGCTATGAGTGGTCTCGATACAGCAATCTGGGATATGCGAGGAAAAAAGTTAGGAAAACCAGTAGTTGAACTTTTGGGTGGAACACCAGGCCCAATCCGTGCCTATGCTTCATCAATGAAACGCGATATAACTCCCAAAGCTGAAGCAGATCGTCTGAAGATACTGCGAGACACAAAAGGCTTTGATGCATTTAAGGTTCGTGCTGGTGCTGAAGTAGGCCGCAATAAAGATGAATGGCCAGGTAGGACTGAAGAAATAATTCCTACTATAAGAAAAGAATTGGGAACGGATGTAGACCTCCTAATTGATGCTAATAGTTGTTATTCGCCTGATCGTGCGATTGAAGTTGGTCATATTCTGCAAGATAATGGATATTGCCATTTTGAAGAGCCATGTCCTTATTGGGAACTTGAACAAACTAAATTGGTTACCGATGCATTACAAATTAATGTTACAGGTGGAGAGCAAGATTGTGATTTACCTACTTGGAAACGAATGATTGAAATGAGGGCTGTAGATATTATACAGCCTGATATTTTGTATTTAGGGGGTATCAACCGAACATTGCGAGTTGTAGAAATGGCAATCTCAGAAGGCCTTCCTGTAACTCCACATTGTGCAAACTTGTCTATGGTCACACTTTTCACCATGCACCTTTTGAAGGCTATCCCTAATGCTGGTAAATATCTAGAGTTCTCTATAGAGGGTCCAGACTATTATCCTTGGCAAGATGGCCTCTTTATTGAGTCTCCATATACCATTGAAAATGGTCATGCACATGTTGTCGATTTACCTGGATGGGGCGTTGAAATAAATCCCTCATGGTTAGATCGCTCAAATTACCAAATTAGTGAATATAATTTATAATTAAATCTTAGATTTTAAAGTGACACCACATCAGACTGATTTTTTTAGTTTTTTGTTCCTTTGACCGACATATATTATCACCGCTACGCCACTAAGTGAAGAAAACCACATTAGCATTAATAATGGCATCTCATTACTTCCAGGAACTAAGAATGCACCAGCTAATGTTGACAGGGCAGCCCCAATAGCAATCATCATTGCCCCTCCAAGTCCTGATGCGGTACCTGCTAAATGAGGTCGGACTGAAAGCATACCTGCTGTCGCATTCGGTATAGTAAGTCCATTCCCTAAGCCAACAAAAATCATAAATCCAAAAAATGTTTCAACAGTTCCATAACCAGTATAACTGCAAACCATCGACAACGATAGGCCAGAGAATATTATCCAAAGCCCCCAAAGTATCATAGCATCGATGCCAAATCGTATAGTAAAACGTCCAGATAGGAAGTTTCCAAAAAAATAACCAATTGCGGGTGCGCCAAAATAAAGCCCCAGCATTTCAGGACTTAAATTATAAACAATTGAACCCACAAATGGCCCCCCACCCAAATATGCAAAAAATGCACCCGCACCAAAAGCTGATGCTAAGCAGTACCCCCAAAAACGGCGCGACAAAAGGAGTTCCGGGTATTCAGAAAACTGTTGCCTAAATCCTTGAGTGTTTTCAGGGACAGTTTCTCCAAGATCAAAATAAGCAATTATTAATATGAAAAGTCCCAATCCACCAATGAACCAGAAATTAGCTTCCCAACCGAACCAACCATCCATGAGACCACCCAGTGCAGGCCCAAACATAGGGCAAATAGCTGTTCCCATTGAGATATATGCTATTTTGGAGCCGGATGCTTGTGTTTCGGTAGTATCTCGTACAATTGCCCGCGCAACCACAAAAGTACATGCAGCAATAGCCTGTAAGGCGCGAAGACACATAAATACAAATGTATTTGGGGCGTATACACACGAGATACTTACTACAATAAATATTATAAGAGCCCACAATGAAACTGTTCTACGCCCTATTCTATCGGAGAGTGGCCCCACCAAAATTTGAAATACAGCACTGGTTCCTAAGTAAACTCCTACTGATAATCCCATAAGTGCTGTAGAAGACCCAAAATGTTCAGCCATATTAGGAAGGCTAGGTAAAAAGCTATTCATTGCTAAGGCTGAAATACTAGCCAAAAGTACCAACGTTAACATGCTAGGTTGGGTTTCTTTATTTAGGAAAACTGGTTTTGAAAATTTTGACATGAATTCGAGCTATGTCATTTATAAAGCCTTGTCCATTATCTCAGTAAAGTTAAATCAAAAATAAAGTTTAGAATAAGTCATTCTATTTTTTATATTGTTTAAAGTTTCTTCTATTACGGTTTAATATGTGCTCTCCTGCTGTAATTTTCTCAAATTTATTTGGATTTTGAGAGAAGTCACTAGGATTTATTATAGTTTGGCTGGAAGGATCACAAAATATCGGAATGGAATATCGAGCACCTTCATTTCGATTTATCACACGATGCTTTGTCGAAACCAAATAACCATTTGTCCATCGCTCTAATAAGTCACCAATGTTACAAACAAGACTATTTTCTATAGGTGGCGCCTCAATCCATTCATCATCTTTGTTCAAAACTTGAAGACCGCCCTGCATATCTTGAAGTAAAATGGTTAAAACTCCAAAGTCTGTATGCGGGGAAGCACCAAAACGTTGTTCATTGAGATCGTTAAATTTCATTGGAGGATAGTAAACTAATTGACCTCTGCCCAATGGTTTCTTGTAGGCAAGTTCAAAAAAATCTTTAGGTTTTCCTAATCCATAAGCCAAAGCACTTAAAACAGACTTACTAAGATCAATTACAGCGTTATAATAAGGTAATACATCACTCCTTAAGAATGGCGCAACATTATCTGGCCATTGGTTTGGGAAGACCATAGGTACTCCTGAAATAACATCTTGATCATCAGCATCAACATCCCATCCCCAAAAAAATACTTCTTTTGCATCATGTGTTTTTGCCCCTTCTAATTGCGCCATGCCTTGGCCCATCCATCCACGTTGATTAACATCTACTTCGATGGATGATTTTGCATCTAAAGGAAGCTCAAAAAACCTTTTAGATGCATTAAAAGCTTGCGAAATTAATTCTGGTGAAATCCCATGACCTTTTATATAAAAAAAACCTATTGATCTTGCAATGTGAACAAGTTCAATAGCAGTTTTTTCAAAACCATCTTTTGTGTGAATTTCTGAAATATCGACAACCGGTATCTGTTCAAAACTTGTAGATTTTGCCGATGCAAAGTCATTATTTTTCATTGCAAAGTCCTTTATAAAAAATATGGGTGTACAGAGTCAGGAAGTTCTTTCTCAATAGCAGTCAATATATCATATATTGGTACATCAGAAATTCTTCGTATATCAATTTTATATGGTGGCAAATTAGTACATTCTAGTAGAATGCCTTTAGTAGATTTTTTTTTATTTGCACGAACCACTGCACAAATATCAGCTGTAGCTTTTGAAATATCGATATGTGAAATATTATTTTCGATTATACTTTTAAGATGGGCATCAGAGTTCAATCCACATACTGATTTATTAAAAGCTTCGCAACCTATTGGTAGATGTGTAGGACCCAGCTTCGCAGCGTCAAAGGTTATTATCTGCAACTCAGGTGGTTTATAAATATTTTTCAAATGCTCTAATTGTCTAAGCGAAGACGAAATAAATGGGACATCACATACCTCGTCTAATTCATTTTGAAATGGAGAAAGAAAACCACATGAAGTTGTAATTAAATCTCCAGTGGCTTTATTTATAGCATCGAAAAATGGATCTAAGTCAATTTGATTAGGATCAGCGTTAACAACCTGTTTCACAGTAGCATTTGGTACACGTATAATTTCCAGCTCACACTTAAATGTATCAAATGACCCCACATCGCCCGGAATACGTGGAAAGTGGGTATCGAGTTGTAGGAGAGTAATACGCTTCAAATAATAACTTTCATGTTAATTTCGCGATCGAATGTTTTCAGGCAACCAAGTCGCAAGCTCTGGGAATACCACTAGAATTACAACCATCAACAACATCAAACCAACCATTGGAATAGCAGTTTTTGCGATGTAACCAATCTCATGTTTAGTCATGCCTTGCAGAACAAATAGGTTAAACCCAATTGGGGGAGTAACTTGTGCAGTTTCAATAACCACAACAAGGAATATACCAAACCAAATCACATCAATACCAGCCGCACGGATCATTGGCTCTACGATTGCCATAGTGAGAACAACAGATGACAACCCATCCATAAACATGCCCAAAATTAAGTAGAACACTGTCAGCACGGCGATCAATGCAATAGGTGATAAATTATACCCTTCGATCAGTTCTGCCATTGCACGTGGCAATCCAGTGAACCCCATTGAAAGCGATAGAAATGCCGCCCCCATCAGAATCAATGCAATCATTGCTGAAGTGCGTGTAGCACCCATCAAACTCGTTGAAAAAGTTTTCCAATTTAATGATCCCTGAAAAGCAGATAGTGTAAGTGCACCTACAACACCAACTGCAGCAGCCTCTGTTGCAGTTGCGTAACCTGTGTACATTGAACCAATAACGACAAATACTAAGCCCATTACAGGCAACAAAAACATGCTTTCTTTCATCATCTGGCCAAAAGACATCGCAGGTTCAGGCTTTGGGCGTGGACCTTTTGTCGTAAAGTGCCAAAAAACGATATAGGCCATAAATAACCCAGACAGAACCAACCCAGGGAATATACCCGCCATAAAGAGTTTAGTAATACTTTCGTTGATAGATACCCCGTAGACAATCAATGTGAGAGATGGTGGTATCATCAAGCCCAAGGTAGCCGCACCAGCCAATGTACCAATGATCATATGCTCAGGATAACCCCGTGAGCGTAGCTCTGGGATCGACATTTTACCAACCATATTCAAAGTGGCTGCAGAAGACCCTGAAACAGCCGCAAAAATGGTACAGCCTGCAATGTTTGTGTGTAATAACCCACCTGGTAAGAACCGCAACCAGGGTGCAAGTCCACGAAATAGATCTTGTGACAATCGAGTTCTAAATAATATCTCACCCATCCAAATAAATAGAGGGAGCGCAGTTAATGTCCAACTACTTGCGCCAGTCCAAATAGTTGTAATCATTGCATCACCTGCAGGACGAGATGTGAATAACTCCATTCCAACCCAAGCAACACCCATTAGGGCCAAACCTACCCAGACAGAACTACCAAGCAGTAAGAATAATACAAAAAGAAAAATAAATATTGCATAGAGTTCGGTCATTCGACGGTCTCACTTTTAATGCTAGTGACTTTATTAATTAACAGTCGATAAAGATTATCCCACACAGCAATTGCCAAAAGTATTGTACCAATAGACATTGCAATTTGTGGCAACCAAACAGGTGTATAAACCATGTCTGAACTAGAACTTGCCCATAACTCTGACCAATTCCATGGCCATGTACCAAATGTTGCAACCACGGTCAAAACCCATTCAGGAACCTGATCTAAACCTTGGGTTCTATCATTTAGCATCTCTGAAAAGAAATTTGTTTTTACCGCGTAACGCGCAAAATATGTTGCAGTTATTGCAGAAATTAACATCGCGAACGCGTCTAACCAGTAGCGCAAAAAATCATTCATATTTAAAAAAATAGAAACACGGATGTGAGCGCCGTGGTTTAAGGTATAAGCTAGCGCAAAGAATGAGGTGCAAGCCATTGCATACCCTGCAAATTCTGTGCCCCCGGGAAACACCGTACCTGTCCACCTTGAAACCATTTGACCAACGATTAAACAAAGTATTATTGCCATAAAGCTTGCTGCAATTACACCAGAAATTTTATAGATTGGATCTAATACACGCCAAACAGGCGTTATAATTCTTCGTGCAATATTTCTGTTATAAAGGCAAAAAAGAGCAAACAAGCTTGGTGCAATAAATAACCAAAACCAAAGAGGAAGACCCAAAATGGGCTGCCAATCACGCATATGTTAATGTCCCGAATAAATAGGCCCTATCAATTGATAGGGCCTTTACTTTGGTTTTTAATTAGCCATCGCTTTGTAATTATCAATGATTGCTTGACCATCAGAACCTGCTGCTGACAACCAATCAGCTGTCATTTTAGTGCCAATTGCTTCCAACTCAGCTAAGAAATCTGAGCTTGCATCTTCAACGGACATGCCATTTGCAGATAATTGTTCAAAGTACCAATTTGCCAATTCAGCAGATTTTGCAGAACATGCTGCGCCTGTTTCATCAGCAGCTTTTTGGACATTGGCTTTAGTATCAGCTCCTAAACCATCCCAAATACCTTTGTTTACAATAACATAATTACGCGGCAACCATGCATTAACTTTGTAATAATGCGTCAAAGATTCCCAAACTTTACGATCGTATCCAGTTGAACCAGAAGAAATGAAGCTTTCTGCAACGCCTGTTGCTAATGCTTGTGACAATTCTGCAGCTTCAACTTGTACTGGAACCATACCTAACTCTTCTGCAAATGTAGCAGTTGCAGAATTATATGACCGGAATTTAATACCTTGCGTGTCCGCAGAAGAATTTACAGCTTTTTTGAAGTAAAATCCCTGTCCTGGCCAAGGGCAAGTATATAGTGCCACAAGATTTAAATCAGATAATTGAGAATTAACTTTATCTTTAGCTGCTGCCCATAGCTTATCATTAGCTTCATAAGTAGTTGCTAAAAAAGGAAGATTGTCCCAACCTAATAGTGGAGCTTCATTTGCATGCGCTGACATGAAGCGTTCACCAATTGGAGCTTGGCCTGTTTGTACTGCTCGCTTAATTTCTCCACCTTTAAATAATGAACCACCTGGATGAACTGTTATGTTTATGTCACCACCAGTGTAATCACGAACTTTATCAGCAAAAATTACGCCCATTTCTGAATGGAAATTGCTTGCTGAGTATGCCATAGGCATATCCCAATTTTCTGCAATAGCCGTACCTGCAGCCAAAACACCCGCGACTGATACAGCAATCATTTTTGTATATTTTTTCATTAATTTAGTCCTCCCTTTTATAGCGCTCTAGATAATCATCGCATGTAACGATTTGGATTAAATTCGCTTAAATCAATATTTGGTTTTTTTTGATCTATAAGATCTGCAAGTATACGGCCAGTTTTTGCGCCTCCTGTCAAGCCAACGTGCTGATGTCCAAAGCCAGTTAGAACATTATCATATTTATTTACTCGCCCAATTATAGGCAAACTATTGGCGGTAGTTGGTCGATGCCCAAGCCATTCATCTAAGCGATCATATCTTATTTCAGGGAATAATTTAGCAGCATTAGATTTTAATAGTTCAACCGGTGCTTTACTGGCCACTGCATTCAAACCACCAAACTCAACAACCCCAGCCAATCGAATGCGACCGTCCATGGGTGTAACGACAAACTTCCCAGATGCTACCATAATGGGTGCTTTTGGCATAATAGATGGATTAACTAACTCAATGTGATATCCACGTTCACTTTCAAATGGAACAGACAACCCAAGTTGTTTAGCAATATCTCCAGACCAAGGACCCAGAGTAAAAATAATATGATCTGCCAAGATATCTTCGCCGTCAGTCTTTACGCCAATGAGGCTTCTTCCATTTTCAATTAAGCCCGTGACACTAGACTTAATAAAAGTTCCACCATTTTTTTCAAAATGCTGAGCTAATTTTTTTATATAAGCTCCAGGATCACTTATTTTACCATGATTTTTGTTAGCAACGACTACCTCAAATTTATTTTTGTAAATATTATCAAGTTTCTCAAATTCATCTTTATTAAGAACTTTAAAAGATATACCGTTTTTTTTACGGACATCCCATGCAAATGCATCTGCATCAAAAGCAGCTTTAGTTTCGTATCCAAAATAATAATCATCATTTGTGATATATTTTTCTGCACCTGTACCATCTGCCAACGCACGATGTTGTTCAACTGTGTCGTAAAGCAATTTTGACATTGCCTTTGCATAAAGTTTTACATGATTTGAATTTGCATGAGACAGATATTTTATTAAAAAAGGAAAAACTTTAGGCAGATATTTCCATCGTACAAAAAGTGGTGCGTTTGGGGCTAAAATCATCTTTGGAATTTTAGCTAATAAACCAGGAGTTGTAATTGGTATAATAGATCCAGCAGCTAAAACGCCAGCATTTCCATATGATGTACCTGAAGCTGGTCCTTCACGATCGATCAAAATAACTTCGTGGCCAGCACGTTGCAACCAAATAGCACTTGAAACTCCATTAATACCTGCGCCTGCTACTACTACCTTCACCATTTTTTCCTTTAAAAAATAAAAAGTTTAATTGGGTAATATAAATCTAAATCTAATTTAATATGAAACAACATAAGTAATTTTTTTATTTTAATATAATTATTTTTATATAAAAAAATATAATTATATTATAGTTAGAATTATAAATTTATTTAACGATATTTAAAGTACACAATATGAAACGTTCGATTATCAATAATATTATCATCGAAGCAGATGAATTTATGAAACAAAATGGCTTTAAATTGCCACCATTTGCATATTTGAAACCGAATGATTTATTGAAGCGTCAGAGTGAATGTCATTCTATTTTTAATTCACGCTTAGGTTGGGACATAACAGACTACGGTGAGAATAATTTTGATGAAATAGGTTTATTTCTTTTTACATTGCGAAATGGTTTAATGTCTGATCTCAAAAAAGGGATAGGCATGTGTTATGCAGAGAAAATTATGATATCTAAGCAAGAACAGATATCACCACTACATCGTCATTTAATTAAAACAGAAGATATAATAAACAGAGGCGGTGCAAATTTAGCAATACAAGTTTTTGAAAGCGATTCAGATGGCAAGATTGATAGAAAAGCACCTGTACCAGTATATTGCGATGGAATAGCAAAAACGTTTAAAGCTGGGGAAATTATTCAGCTCGCACCTGGAGAAAGTGTAACTCTTACTCCAGGAAACTGGCATAAATTTTGGGGCGACGGCGGAGATGTCTTGATTGGCGAGGTTTCAACTGTAAATGATGACCTAACAGATAATATCTTTGAAGATCCAATTGGTAGATTTTCCAGAATTGAAGAAGATACAGACCCAATTCATTTGCTCGTTTCAGATTATGAAAATTGGAACTTATTATGACAAAAGTTTAATTAAAATGTATCTAAAAGTAAAAAATAAAAAAATTGATATTAGAAAAATCAAAGCAATAATTTTTGATATGGACGGCACACTTGTGGAGAGTGAGCATATATGGGCATTTGCAAAACAGAAAATTGCTGAAGCCGAAGGAACAAAAATTACTAAAGATGAATTGGAAAAATATATTGGAAGAGGTCTAAATGATTTTATAGATGAAATTTTAAAACCTCAAAGCGCAGCCCACCGTACTAAAATAAACCAAAAAATACAAAAAAAAGCTTTAGAAAATTATGATACTAATATTCATGTTATTGATGGAGCAACTAATTTATTAGAGGCATTTCAATCAGCTGGTATTAAAATTGCTATTTGTTCATCTGGTCCAATAGAAGCCATCCAAAGTAGCCTCTCCGCATTGAAAGCAACTGAAATGATTGATGTAATAGTATCAGGAGAAACTTTAAGTATCGGCAAGCCTGACCCTTTACCATATTTGCATACTTTAATGAAACTGAAGCTTGAGCCGAGTGAAGTAATTGTGTTCGAAGACACGATATCTGGCTTGAAATCTGCATCATCAGCCGGCATTCAAACTATAATTGTAGGTAATCAAGCCAAAACTCAAGAATTTAACAATGCAATTTTAATCGAACCATATTTGAAAAACTTTAATTTAACAGAAACATAATTATATATTCCTTTGTTTATAGTAAGTGTCCTTGTGAACAATCATTCCGTCTTTAAAAGTTAAAATATCAACACTTAGATATTCTTCAGTGGATCCATCTTTATGTTTGGCGGTTCGACGATATTCACAATAAGCCTTATTCGCAACAATGCCACATGCCAATGTTTCCCAATGAACATTTTCAACTTTTTCAAAAAGACCTGAAAAAACTCCTCGGATCACATCTGCACCTTGGAAACGAACACCATGTTCTTCAGTGCCAACTGCATGATCAAATATTGCGTTGGGTGCAAAATATTGCATTACCTCATCAATATCATTTGCATTAAATGCGTCTCCAACAGCATCTACCATTTTGCGTGTTAGCTCTTTCATCTATTTGTCCTTTCTAGGCCAAGAATGGCACATATTTTATTGAAGAAAATACTACCCGGATCAGCCAGTACATTTAATTCGTCAAAATGGTCTACATTTGGAACAACATACATATCGATCTGTCTTTCGGAAGTATTAAAACTATTCACATACATTTGTGATTGGCGATGAAACTCAGTCGTTTCAGCACCACCTACAACGACCAATTGTTGCGCATCAGTAGAAGGCGGATGATTGGTCATTGGGCTTTCATGATCTGCTTCTTCAATATCCATTTTAAGATTTGTGTTAAGAGCCAACGTCAAGCGAACCGGTTCCAAATAACTGAGTGGCGAAACAGGAATTCCAGCTTTTATAATATCCAATGGAAATGCTGGGTCACGAGTTGGCCAATCAGTAGCCATCATCATTTGTGTTAAATGTCCCCCAGCAGAATGCCCCATGACACATATCCTATCACGGTTAATACCTAGTATGTTATTATTGCTCCAGATGAAACTAATGGCCTCTCGAAGCTCTTCTGAAATACGCGTCATACTAATATTTGGGCAAAGGTCATAACCTACAACGATAACATTCACACCGCGATTAACAAATGGTGTCGCCAAAAAGCTATAAATCGATTTATCACCACGTTGCCAATAACCACCATGTATCCATATTAAAGTCGGTGCTTTATTATCCCCACATCGAAACACGTCCAGCTTTTGCTTGTCTCCATCAGCATATCGAACATCCAATATGCAATCCAAATTATCACGCGCTATTTGACTTTCAGCGATCCATTTTGGAATTACAGTTTCTTCGTAGTCTGGCCGACCTGCTCGCAAATTGTATTGTGCATCAAACCATTCAGGTGAATTTCCTTCATGAAATTTTAAGTAATTTGTCATGATTGATCCTCTATTAAAATTTTATAAAAAAAGTGACTATAGAAGACCGATAGTTGATTTGTTTTGTCATGTTATTCCTTCTGACTCACAGGCTTTTTCAAGTGCAGCCCAATCGGTAGGATTCTCACCAAAATGACGCATGACATTTTTGCGGTAAGCTGGCCTTTCAGATAATCTTTGATACCAAGCCTCAACATTAGGCAGTTTTGGTCGGTCAACTTTAATATTAAAATATCGATAAACAATACAACCCAGAGGAATATCACCCATCGTGAACTTGTCACCACAAACGTAAGCTTGGTTTGACAAATGTTGATCGAGAATAGTTAGTGCTTCATGTGCTTCATCACGTAAGCGTGTAATTTTTACTATATCACGCTCTGCTGGTTCAGTGCGTACCGTAGCAAAAAACAAATAAATAACAGGACCAAACGCTTTACTCGCAGACCACTCCATCCATTGATCTGCAATTGCTTTTGCTTGAAGATCAGATGGTAATAGTGACCCTTTTCCATACGCCTCAGATAAATAACGGATAATGGATAGGCTTTCCCATAATGCAAATTCACCATCTTGAATGGCTGGTATCATACGATTGGGATTAATTTTTGCATACTGATCAGTATCAAGCTTGCCAAAGCTACCACCCGCCAGCATTAAATCATATTTTAAACCTAATTCATTTACTGCCCAAATAACTGGTATGACGTTTGAAGAATAAGGTCGCCCCCATACTTTAAGCATTAATATCTTCCCTCTTTTGAGCTATAGATTGAGTTCCAAAACGTGGTACTACACTTTCGAATAAACGTTTCCAACTCGCAAGAATTTTCTCGTATGGAACTCCAGTATATTGCTGCATAAGCATTAAATGATCTAAGCCAATAGTTTCTTGCTTTTCAGCAAATCTATCAGCAACATAGTCTGCATCTCCCACCACAATAATTCCACGCTTATTTAAAAAGTCGAACCAGTCCATTTTATCGTCTTCAGGTGTCATTTCTTCACCAATGTCGAGATATCCTCGCTTAGTCCATTCACCGGCAGGTCGAGACCCCCCAAGGAATTCATAATATGCATTAATAGCCGGCCGAATAGTATCGATAGCTTCCTGCATTGTTTCGCCAACATAGAATGAGGTACATACTCCCACCCCTTCTCCTAATTCAACTTCTCTATTTGAACTTTTTGCTAGTGCGTCACGGTATGTTTCCCAACAAGACAGAGTAGCCTTAGGGCCTGCAGACATGGAGATAACACCCCAACCTTTTTCACCGGCTAGTTTAAAAGTAGGTGGGGCATTAGACATTAGCCACACAGGGGGATGTTTGTCCGTGTAGGGCCGAGGGTGAATATACATGGCCTTATATTCACCGTTTTCATCATGATATCTGGGATCTAAAGGTTCAAAAAATCGGTTTTTTTCTTGCCAACCTGGCACAGGAAACTCCCAAAATTCACCCTTATGGGTAAAAACTTCATTGTTCCAAGCTTTTAATATAATTTCCAGATTTTCTTGATATAGCCGCATGACCTTATCATTATTCCTTCGATCTGCATCAGGATTAAATTGTATTGTAGAACGTTCATTTATACCTTTAGCAACACCAAAATCTACTCTTCCTAATGTCATATTATCAAGCATTGCAACATCTTCAGCCACACGAATAGGATGCCAGTCTGGCAAAACTATAGGTGCAGTACCTACTCGTAATTTTTCACAATGAGCTGCAATATGAGTTGCCATTTGTATTGGATTTGGTGGCGCATTCATGTAGCCATTATGTGCAAAATGGTGCTCAGTAAACCATGCAGTCGTAAAGCCAGCCTGCTCAGCCAAAGTACACTGTTCCTTTATCATTTCTAATACTTGTGGCCATGGTTTTGTTTCACCAGGGCTAAAATTTGCAATTATATCAAATCTCATGATTAAATCGTAGATCCAGTTAGTTGAATTTTATTATCAAATTCAACTAACTAGATATTTAGGTGGAAAGTCAAGAAAGTTTATTTTAGAATTGTGGTATGACTAATTCTGACAAAATTCGCCTTGGTAGTGAAATACGAGAGGTTCGAAAAGCACGCGGGCTGACACTTAATAATCTTAGTTCAATGTTAAGTTGCTCGACAGCCTATCTTAGCCGTATAGAAAGAGGAACGGCACAAGTATCAGAGATCTTAATTGTAGAAATTAGTACAGCTTTAAATATAGAAAAAAACTGGTTTTTTCCGGATAAATTAGGGGTTGGCCCGTTAGAAATAGCTCATGTAGTTAGGTCACAAAACCGTCGCCCATTATCAGACATGTATACCAGGTCAGAAGCTGAACTTGGATTTAGAGACGAACTCCTTTCCAGTACTTTATCAGGCCAGTGTTACCTTATGATGTCACACTTTCCACCCGGTGTAGGAGAACCACCAATACCGCAAGAAGGATTTGTTTATGAGGGAGAGCAACACGCGATTGTAATTTCCGGAGAAGTCGAATTAAAATTAGGAGATGAAACAATTGTATTACGAAAGGGTGATAGTTTATCATATCCAACAATGATCGCACATCGTTTTCGCAATAGAACTGCCAAAGAAGCGACTGTGGTCTGGGCCATGTCACCAGTAAGAATTAGCTGGTGATCATCTAAATAATTAAATTTTAATACACTTTATATTACTAAATAATCTAAACACCCAAATATTTGTCAGCAATATTAGTTGTTAGATTACTTGGAATTCCACTCCAAACAGTTTCACCGCGCTCTAAAATAAAACAATTATCTGACACAGCTAATAATTCTTTCAAAGTCTTATCTACAATCAGAATTGATATACCCTCATCTTTTAATTTGTGTATTGCTTCCCAAATTTCTTGACGGATTACAGGAGCCAAACCTTCTGTAGCTTCATCTAAAATTAGTAGTTTAGGATTAGTCATAAGTGCGCGCGCAATAACTAACATTTGTTGCTCTCCACCTGAAAGGGTTGAAGCAGATTGTTTTGATCTTTCCTCTAATTTAGGAAATAAATTATATACTTGCTGTAGACCCCAAGGCCCACTGGTTGAAGCTGCCGTTAAGTTCTCAAGAACACTTAAATTTGGAAAAACGCGGCGCCCTTCAGGGACCAAGCCTATGCCTTGGCGCGCAATATTATGTGATGGGATTGAGACTATTGAAGTTCCCACAAACTCAATTTTTCCTTCAACACGAGACATCATTCCAAGTATTGAAGATATAGTGGTTGATTTACCCATACCATTCCTTCCCATAAGTGAAATCACTTGTCCCTCTTCAACAGTCAGACCTACATTATACAGAACTTGAGTATTTTCGTACCATGCCTTCAATCCTTCAACATTTAGAAGTATGCTCATAGGTCTTCACTCCCAAGGTAAGCTTCTTTGACGTTTGCATTACTTCGAATTTCATCCACAGTTCCAGTGGCAATAATACGTCCATAAACTAAAACTGAAATACGATCTGCTAATGCAAAAATGGCATCCATATCATGTTCGATAAGTAATATTGGCGCCCTACTCTTTAATTTTGCCAATTGTTTTGTCATGACTTTTGATCCTGCTGCTCCCAATCCAGCCATTGGTTCATCAAGTAAAAATACTTTTGGTTCCAAAGCCAACGCCATTGAGATCTCTAACTTACGCCTTTCACCATGACTCAGTTCTGATGCAAGAATAAACATACGTAGTTTCAGATCTACTTGATCCAAATAACCATGCGCAGCATTAATTAATTCTTGGTTTTTGGATACTGGTTTCCAAAATTTAAAAGTCTGCCCCAGATTTCCCTGAATGGCCAATATTACGTTTTCGAGCACAGTGAAGCTTGGAATTATAGAAGAAACTTGGAAACTACGTGCCAGCCCCATTTTAGCACGTTGAAAAACTGGTTGATTTGATATTTCATTTTCTCCAAGAACAATTTTTCCACTGTCTTGCTTAATTTCACCTGAGATTTGCTTTATCAATGTAGATTTTCCGGCGCCATTGGGACCAATAAGTCCATGTATTTCGCCTTGATATAAATCAATTGATACATCTTCACTTGCAATTACTGCACCAAATTTTTTTGATAAATTTTGAATAGAGAGAATTGGGCTAACCATTACGGCGCTCCTTAGCTATCATCCCAATAATTCCACCTTTTGCAAACAAGACTACAATAATTAAGATAAATCCTAACCAAAACTGCCAATTTTCTGTGATGCCCCCAAGAAATTGTTCTAAGATAATAAATAATGCTGCACCAACCAAAGGCCCAAATAACCTTGCAGTACCACCTAGGATTACAAAGACCATTATCTCACCTGATGTATGCCAACTTAGCACTGACGGACTAACGAAACGATTGAGGTCTGTATAAAGCGCTCCAGCAAGGCCAGTGATTGCTCCAGAAATTACAAAAGCGATTAACTGAACTTTAATGGGTTCTATTCCAACCGCTGCAACTCTTTCAGGGTTTTGTTTTGCTGATTGTAATGCGAGTCCAAAATTTGAGTTTACTATTCGAGAAATTATAAAAAGAACAAATATTAATAAAACAAAACAAATGCTAAAAAAGCTAAACCCATCCATTGTATTCAAGCCTGGAAAATTATTTCTTAAATAAACTGATAATCCATCTTCACCCCCATATGCAGGCCAGCTAATTGCAAAATAATATACCATCTGTGCAAATGCCAATGTAATCATTATGAAGTAAACACCACTAGTCCGCAAACATAGCATTCCAATTAAAAACGCAAAGCCTCCAGAGATTAACATTGCTAGAGGTAAAATAATAAGCATCTGAGTTGTACCCTCTATAATAAAAGGCCATTCAATAATTGGGTAATAATTCAGTGCATGACTAGCCAATATACCCGAAACATATCCTCCGATGCCAAAAAAAGCAGCATGCCCAAAGGAAACAAATCCTCCATAACCCAACACTAAGTTTAATCCCGCACCAGCAATTGCTAATATCACTACTTTAGTAGCAAGAGTTATATAGTAAGGTTCATCAAGGATAAGGCCTAGAAAAGGAACACTAAGAAGGAGTATGATACAGATTATATTAAAGTAATTCTCTTTAATCATTTTGCATTATTCCCAAATAAACCCGACGGCTTCCAAATCAAGACTGCTGCCATAAGAATATAAATCATCATTGATGATAAAGCTGAACCGATATCGGTTGCTGAAGATGGATTCAAAAATATCTTGAAAAATGAAGGAAGCAAAAAACGACCCAATGTGTCAGTAAGCCCAACCAAAATAGCACCAACCAAAGCCCCTTTAATGGACCCAATACCACCAATTACAATTACAACAAATGCCAATATGAGCACCGGTTCCCCCATTCCCACCTCAACTGACTGTATTGCTCCAACCATTGCACCAGCAAGGCCAGCTAATGCTGCACCCAATGCGAAAACCAAAGTATATAATTTAGATATATCAACACCAAGCGCTGCAATCATCTCACGATCGCTTTCACCTGCTCTGATACGAACTCCAAGTCTAGTTTTACTAATGAGTGAAAATAGTCCAACTGCAATAAGGATACCAACCACAATAATCATCATGCGATATTTAGAATATTCAATTCCTAAAGGTAAACTTAGAGTACCTGATAGAATTTCTGGAACATCCAAAAATAGGGGAAAAGCACCAAAAATCCAGCGCATTGCTTCTGAGAAAAGCAAAATTAATGCAAAAGTAGCCAGAACTTGATCCAAATGATCACGCTTATATAATCTTCGGATAATAACAATTTCTACAATAACACCAGCTATGGCTGCAGCCATTAAACTAGCGACTAAACCCAACCAAAACGATCCAGTCCAAGATGCAATTGCAGCAGCTGCAAAAGCTCCAATCATGTACAAAGAGCCATGAGCAAGATTAATTAGCCCCATGACGCCAAAAACCAACGTTAATCCAGCTGACATTAAAAATAACATCACGCCAAACTGAAGCCCGTTTAAGACTTGCTCTAAAAATAAGCTGATGCTCATAGGAAAATACCTAGTAAATCAAGTGGGCTAAAACAGCCCACCTGAATCTAATTACATTTTACATTCGCTAACATAAGCGTTTGAACGATCTTTCAATCCTGTCGCTACGATTTTATTTGTGAAAATATCACCTTCTTTGATAACCTCACGAACATAAATATCTTGGATTGGATGGTTGTTAGTATCAAAACTAAAACTGCCTCTCGTGGATGCAAAATCAGCTTTTTTCAGTGCCTTACGAAATGCATCTTGATCATTTACACTAGTAGTTTTTAAGGCAGATGCTAGAAGATTTGCTGTGTCGTAGCCTTGTGAAGCATACAATGAAGGCAATCTTCCATACTCAGCTTGAAAGTCTGCAACAAATTTAACGTTTGCGTCATTGTCCAAGTCTTTTGACCATTGAGATGTATTCTTCACACCCATTGCAGCTGCACCAACAGCTTGCAAGATACCTTGATCAAAAGAGAATGCAGGACCAACAACTGGCAGATCTATGCCTGACTGTGCAAACTGCTTCATAAATCCAATACCCATGCCACCTGGTAAGAAGAAAAATACAGAATCTGCTCCTGATGCACGAATTTGTGCTATTTCAGCCGCATAATCTTTTTGACCTAACTTAGTATAAATTTCACCAGCCAATTCTCCCTCATAGAAGCGCTTGTATCCAGTCAAAGCATCTTTACCAGCAGGATAGTTTGGAGCCATTATAAAAGAATTCTTATAGCCTTCAGAGTTTGCGTACCCGCCTGCAGCTTCATGCAAATTGTCATTTTGCCATGCCACATTAAAATAATTCTTATGACATCCAGCACCAGCCAAAGCAGATGGGCCTGCATTTGGTGAAAGATAAATTTTTCCTTGATTTACTGCAGCTGGTACAACTGCCATAGCCAAGTTAGACCATATAATTCCAGTTAAAATATCAACTTTTTCAGATTGGATCATTTTATCCGCCAACTGCACTGCAATATCTGGCTTACGTTGATCATCTTCAATTACAACTTCAATGTCATTATTGCCTTTAAGCGCTAATAAGAAACCATCTCGGACATCAATTCCCAATCCAGATCCCCCACCAGATAATGTGGTGATCATCCCGACCTTCGCTTTGTGATCATCTGCAAAAACCGGCAATGCAATAACAGCACTTAACGCAAACATACTTATCAGTTTTTTCACTTTTTGTTCCTCCCAAAACATATTTAATACGGTCAATAATATCCGCATGATTAATAACGCTTTAATTATTCGTACTAGTCAAGAAGGAAAGCTTGAATGGCTTTAGCCATTTTTTGTCCAAAACGTTGATGATTTTCTTTATTCCAGTGAATTGGGTCAAGCTCAGATGAAGAGCCAAATTGGTTACCATCAATCATATTTATATTCACAGCATTGCAAGCCCGTTTCAAAGTATCCACTAATAAAATTGATTTTTCATATGCCCCTACCCATTCCTCAAATCTGTCCCAATTTAAGTCACTAGCTCTCTGCCCAATTATTAGTGGACAAATTACGCTTACATTAGGCGTTTGATCAGAAAACCATCCACCTCTACCTGCAGGTGTAGATCTAGCAATTTCCGCAAGGTTAACAATTGCTCTTGATATATCATTTATATTTCTATCAAACTTTGCTTTTAAGTCATTGGTTCCAAGCATTATTAAGACATGATCTAGCGGTTGGTGTGATAATAAAACTGCCTCAAGAGTTGCCTCCCCATTAAATGATGATCCTAATTCTGGATCAGCAAGATTTGTAGTTCGCGCAGGAAGACACTCCTCTATTAAAGTGATTGAAAGGTCGTAAGATAAATGTTTGTCCATTTCAACTGGCCAGCGATCTTGAAAACGTTCCCCACTACCATCATCTAAATATCCCCAGCTATTTGAATCTCCATAAACCAAAATGCGCTTATTTTCAGACATTAGTTTCCTCAATTAAAATAAATCGATATTACTCTAATATTAAATACACATAAATTAATTTTTATATAGTTGTGTTATGTCTTTGAGTTGAGAAAATTTACGTAAGATGATATAATCAACTGTATTTATTATATTTTTCTAAATAAAATATGATAATGAATTTTATATTTTTAATTTAAACGAAAAAAAGCGAACATTCTTTATTGAAGTTTCATCTGAATTAGTGTTCCATAATATTTCTAAATTATAGAGTTCATTACATCTGAAATGGTTAATTAACTAGTTAATCTTCTGAACAGATATAATTTTAAAAAAAACAAAAAGGGAAAAAAATGATTAAATTATTTAAAACAGCTGCCTTAAGTGCTGTATTAGCGCTTGGTCTTGCAGGGAACGCATCTGCCCAAGACATAAACTTCTTTACAATAGGAACAGGCGGAACAGCTTATACTTATTATCCTGTTGGCGGTGTGATTGCTAATGCAATTTCTAAACCACCAGGCTCACGTGAGTGTGGCAAAGGTGGATCTTGTGGCGTTGATGGCCTAATAGCCTCTGCTGTGTCTTCAAGAGGTTCTGTCGATAACGTAAATGCAATAATTTCTGGTTTGCGTAATTCTGGCTTTGCACAGTCTGATGTTGCTTATTGGGCTTATACCGGAACAGGTACCATGGAAGGAAGCAAGCCTGCTACTGATCTAAGAACAATCGCAGCATTATTTGAAGAACATATTCACCTAGTTGCTTTAGCAGACAGTGGTATCAACTCTGTGGCAGACTTAGCTGGTAAGCGCGTTTCATTGGATGAGCCTGGATCTGGCACATATGTGGATGCAAATTTAATTTTAGAAGCAAATGGCCTATCTTCTGATGACGTTACAGCAGAAGCTCTTAAAGGTGGTGCAGCCGCTGAAGCATTGCGTAATGGTAAAATTGATGCATTTTTTGTAGTTGCTGGATACCCAACTGGTTCTCTAGTTGAATTAGCATCTGCAGCTGACATTAAACTTGTACCTATCGATGGTGCGGGCGCTAGTGCCTTGACTGACAAGTATGGTTTCTTTGCTTCTTCTGATATTCCAGCTGGAACATATGAAGGCGTAGCAAAAACTTCAACAGTATCAGTTGGCGCTCAATGGTTTACTTCAGCGTCTGAAGATGAAGAGTTAATCTATAATATCACAAAAGCGTTATGGAACAAAGAGTCACGTAAATTACTTGATGTGGGTCATGCCAAAGGTAAAACTATTACTCCAGATACAGCTTTAGCTGGTGTAGGTGTTCCTTTACATGCAGGAGCAGAACGTTTCTATCGTGAAGTTGGTTTAGTTAAATAAATCATAAACAAACAATTAGGCCTCAGGCGCTCATGTGCCTGAGGCTATATTTTTTTCTTACATGGAACTAATTATGTCTACAGACACCACTCCTGAACTTACTCCAGAACAGCTAGCTGATATTGAACGTAAATTTGACCCTGAAACAGCATTTCGCCAAACTGGAAAAACTTTAGGGTTTATGATCTCATTGATACTGGTTTTAATGTCAGTTTATCATTTTTATGCATCAGGATTTGGTTTGGTTCGCGAATTAGTTCACCGTGGCATCCACTTATCATTTGTTTTAGGACTAGTGTTTTTATTATTTGGAGCACGAAAAAATAGCGATACATTATCCCCCAAGGCTTGGTATAGGCTTGATGGAATTCCACTAATTGATATTATTTTTGCATTTTTGGCTGTCACAGCTGCTATGTATTTACCATTATTACCTGCATCTGCTTTGGCCCAGCGTGTAGGCAACCCATCACAATTTGATGTTTTCATGGGTTCAGCTTTACTCATTCTTACTCTTGAAGCTGCCAGGCGAAGTGTTGGACCTACGCTTCCAATTATTGGTTTGATTTTTATCGGGTTCGCATATTTTGGCCCTATAATGCCTGGTGCACTAAAACATGGCGGATCATCCTGGCTCGGCATTGTTAATCATTTATACATGACAAACCAAGGCATCTACGGAATTGCCATAGGAGTAATGGCTCAATATGTTTTCCTTTTCATTTTATTTGGTGTTTTGGCTACGCGCATTGGTCTAGGTCAATTGTTTATCGATATGGCAATGGTAATTGCTGGACGATATTCTGGTGGCCCAGCTAAAGTTGCAATTTTTTCAAGTGCTTTTATGGGAACAATATCAGGCTCATCAATTGCTAACACTGTCACAACCGGTGCACTTACCATCCCAGCAATGAAGCGCGTTGGTTACCCAGCACATTTTGCGGGTGCTGTTGAGGCTACATCTTCAACTGGCGGTCAAATCACTCCTCCAATTTTGGGCGCTGCAGCATTTATAATGGTTGAATATTTAGAGATCCCACTGCGTGATGTACTAGCCGCAGCACTTTTTCCTGCTTTACTGCACTATTTTGGCATTTTCATTATGGTGCATTTAGAAGCTAAAAAATTAGGCTTACGTGGATTGAGATCAGAAGAATTACCAAGGCTTGGAATAGTTTTAAAAGATCATTGGCTTAGCCTTATTCCACTACTCATCTTAGTCTACATGATCCTGTCGGGCAAAACTCCAGATTTTGCAGCAGTTTATGGCATCATTGCATGTGTTGTTGTTGGCTTCCTTAATCCCAACCACAGGCTTTCTTTAAAAGATTTATGGGATAGTTTGGCAGCTGGCGCAAAAAATACTTTGGCGGTAGGTGCAGCAGCAGCAACAGTAGGAATAGTCGTAGGTGTAGTCACCTTAACTGGTGTTGGCTTTCGATTGGGATATGTTGTTGTTCAGACAGCAACAGACATTGGTACGCTTTTGAGCTCTCTGCCCTTACTTGGTTATTTTAGCGTAGCTCAATGGGCATTGTTTACCTCTTTAATCTTAATAGCTATCTCATGCATCATAATGGGTGCAGGAATACCTACAACGGCCACATACATAATATTAGTAGCTGTGGCGGCGCCAGCATTAGCTGTGCTGAATGTAGAGCCAATTGTAGCACATTTCTTTGTTTTTTATTATGGCGTACTAGCAGATATTACGCCACCAGTTGCATTGGCTGCATATGCCGCCGCAGGTATTGCTGGTTCCAACCCATTTAAAACTGGTAATACTGCATTTCGGCTCGGAATTGCAAAAGCTCTTGTACCTTTTGTTTTTGTTTATTCACCGGCCTTGTTGCTTATTGCAGACGGTTTCACTTGGTGGTTGTTTACAGTTACACTTATTGGGGCAATGTTAGGAATAGCATCTCTTGGGGTTGCATTCTCTGGGTACTTTATTTCTTCATTACAAAAATGGCAGCGTTGGTGGGTAGCAATTGTTTCGTTCTTTTTTATTGCGCCAGGTTTAGCAACCATGGCCATAGGATTGGTGCTAATGCTTCCAATTCTTTTCATGCAGATTAAGGAGTTTAAAATTAAAACAAATAATTTTATTGAATAGACATATTGATTTAAAAGAATTCTTAAATTAGTTTTTAAAAATCAAGACATACCTTAAAGATAATTCTTATAAATTCTTCCTGAAGGCCGCAAATGCCTGACTTTACTAAGATTGCTATTATAGACCTTTCAAACCCTCATGATAGTGTCGTATCAAAATTTGCAGATGCATATTCCACAGCAGGATTTGCTTATATAAAAAACCATAGCGTTTCTCAATTACTTATTGATGAAACTTTTAAAGCTTCGAAAAATTTTCACAGATTGAATGAAGCAGAAAAGCGGACAATATTACTTGATAAAAACCATCGCGGATACATTCCAATAAACACCTCAACTGATGTTAATTCAAAACTTGCAGATGTAAAAAAACCAAATCAATCTAGCAGTTTCATGATGATGCGTGAAAGCGATGAAAAATCAGATGAATATCTATCAGGCCCCAATCAGTGGCCTCATATTGTTGGTTTTCGTAATACGCTAACTGCTTACACAGAACAAATGTCCACTTTAGGAAGACGTCTCATCAGTATTGCTGCGGAGGCTTGCAATGCCAAACCCAATGAACTTATGCCGGCATTTAATTTACCTACTACATGGCTTAGATTATTGCACTATCCACCAAGTCCAATACTTAGCCCTGATGATTTATATGGTTCCGCGCCACATACTGATTTTGGAGCACTTACACTTCTTGCACAAGATGGTATTGGAGGTCTACAAGTCCAAACGCCCCATGGTGATTGGATCGACGTCCCTAAAATTGATGGTACATTTGTGGTAAACGTTGGTGACATGCTCAACCGGTTATCTAACGGTTTACTTAAATCTACGCCTCATCGAGTTATAAACCGCTCAGGAAAAGAGCGGTACTCAATTCCATTCTTCTTTGATCCACACGTCAATACAATCATAAAACCTCTAAAAGGTACGGGTGATCCACAGTTTGAACCAATGCATTTTGGTGATTTTCTGCGATCTGAGCTTGGCGCAAGTTACGACAGCCACAAAAAATCAGCTAATCAAACATAATAATAAAATACTTTTCATTAGTAGTTATTAAGCTGAAGGATCTATTACTTATCTAGATTTAACTAATTTTGTTAGCCAATCTGGATCCATTTCAGGAACAGAATTAAGTAAAAGTTGAGTGTATTCTGGATGTGGTGGCGACATAATTTCACTCTTCAAGCCCTGCTCGATTACCGCTCCTTGGTACATGACAACTATTTCATCTGAAATCGCATTAACAACAGCAATATCATGTGTAATGAACAGATAAGTAATATTATAATCTTTTTGTAAATTCAAAAGAAGCTTCAATATACCTTCTTGGACAATTTGATCTAGTGCAGAGGTAACTTCATCACAAATGATGATTTCAGGATCAGCCGCAAGTGCGCGAGCAATACAAACGCGCTGTTTTTGACCCCCCGATAACTCACTTGGGAAGCGATCATAGAAACTCTCATCAAGTTCTATCATTTTCAATAACTCAAGAACTCTGTCCTGCTTCTGCATTCCAGACAGACCATGGTAAAATTCTAGAGGTCTGCCAATAATTTCGGCAATTGTTTGCCTTGGATTCATTGCAGTATCTGCACTTTGATAGATCATCTGAATGCGTTGTAATTGATCTTTAGTGCGGTCTTTAAGCTCTGCAGGAAGTGTCTTACCATTAAACTCAACGTTGCCTACCATAGGTGGCAACAAGCCTGTTATTACCCTGGCAGTTGTTGATTTTCCTGAGCCACTTTCACCTACAACGGCAACTGTACGTCCACGTGGGATTTTTATATTTACATCATGTAATACTTTTAATGAGCCATTATAGGCAGCATCCACATTGTTTATCGATAATATAATGTCATCACTGGGAGCTTCAGCTTTTTCCAATGCACGTACTGACCAAAGAGACTTAGTATATTCTTCTTTGGGGGATTTAAGCATCTTACGAGTATCAGCCTCTTCCACCTCTTTACCATAACGCAACACTTTAATTACATCAGCCATTTGCGCAACCACTGCTAAGTCATGAGTTATATATAGTGCTGCAGTATTAAATTTTTCTACTATAGAACGCATCGCCACCAACACTTCTACTTGAGTTGTAACATCAAGAGCTGTTGTTGGTTCATCAAAGATAATTAGATCAGGGCGTGGCGACATAGCCATGGCAGTCATCATACGCTGTAATTGTCCTCCAGAAACTTGATGAGGGTATCTATCACCGATATTTTCAGGCTCAGGCAATTGTAATTGCTTATACAAATCACGGGCATCTGCCTCTGCTAAATCTCGCGATTGTAAATTTTGATTGAGACTTGCTTCAACTGTTTGATTTAATAATCGATGTGCAGGGTTAAAAGAAGCAGCTGCTGATTGTGCAACATATGCAATGCGAGTACCCCAAAGAGATCGTTTTTCATCTTCACTTGCTGTTACCAAATCTTTTCCATCAAAAACAACAGATCCAGATGTAATTTTGCATCCAGGTTTAGTAAATCCCATACTAGCTAAGCCAAGTGTGGATTTACCTGCGCCAGACTCACCTATCAAACCCATAACTTCGCCTCGATGTAGAGTGAGATCAATGCCTTTAATAATTTTGTGCCAACGCTCATCAGAAAAGCCATCTATTCTGATATCTTTCATTTCAAGAAGAATGTCACCTTTTTTGCCATGCTTAGTGCTCATCGTTTAATCCACTTGTTATGTGCAAAAACCAATCAACTACAAAATTCACAGCTACAGTTAAAAGTGCAATAGCGCCCGCAGGGATCATCGGAGTTAATGCAGCCGTGAGATCATATTTAGCAAATTGTATCATAGATGCATTATCACGAACCATTGACCCCCAATCTGCTGTTGGTGGCTGAATGCCAAGTCCTAGAAAACTCAAAGCCGCAATTGTTAGGAAAACAAAGCTAAAGCGAAGTCCAAACTCAGCGATTAATGGAGGCATGATATTTGGCAATATTTCTCGCCTCATTATCCACCCCAATTTTTCACCGCGTAGTTTTGCCGCTTCAACATAGTCCATAACAACAACACTCACTGAAACTGAACGTGTAAGCCTAAACACGCGCGTACTGTCTAAAACTGCAATAATCATAATTAAGGATAAAATACTGGATCCAAAAATAGTTAAAAGCATAAGTGCAAAAATTAAGCCAGGAATAGCCATTAATACATCGACAAAGCGACTTAAAAGTTGATCTAGCCAACCTCCAGAAATGGCTGCAATTAAGCCAAGTGAGCCACCAATTGCAAATGAAAGTAAAGTCGTTGCAAGTGCAATTCCAATTGTATTTCGGGCACCGTAAATTAATCTAGAGAATATATCTCGACCAATTTGATCAGTTCCAAAGACAAAATCCCCACCCCAAGGAGCAAATGATGCAGGAAATATCTCAGCCTCACCATGAGGTGCAAGCAGAGGTGCGAAAATTGCAACAAACAAATATATTGCAATTACAATTAACCCAAACCAGGCTGAATAAGGCGCCTTTTTGAGTTCAATCTTGGCGATTTGTATCCAAGTACGGCGTTCTCGAATTTGACCTATTTCTGCTGCGGCAGAGTAAGCTTGAGGTGTATCTGTCATCTTGGATGCAACAATCTTGGGTTCGTGACTATACCGATAATATCTGCTGTTAGATTAAGTAAGATATAGGTTGTTGCAAATATTAAAGCACAAGCTTGAACAACTGGAATATCACGAGTTGTAACAGCATCTACCATCAATTGACCAATGCCTGGATATACAAAAACAACTTCAACCACCACAACTCCAACAACCAAGTAAGCTAGATTAAATGCTATAACAGTCGCAATAGGCGCCCATGCATTAGGAAGCGCATGACGCATAATGACCTTTGCTTTTGACAATCCTTTTAATTGTGACATTTCAATATATGGGCTTGCTAATAAATTTATAATTGCAGCGCGTGTCATGCGCATCATATGAGCAACAATTACAAGTGTTAAAGTTAGTGCTGGTAATATACATTTATATATTCGATCAATCAATTCAGTTTCAGCATTTACGTTAGCTAAAGATGGAAATACTGGCCATAAAGATGCGAAAAACAAAATTAATAAATACGCTAAGAAGAATTCTGGAAAAGAAATTGTTGTAAGTGTTACAGCATTTACAGAGCGATCATAAACTGAATTTCGGTAAAGCGCAGCTGTAATTCCAAGAACCAAAGCTAATGGAACAGAGACTATTGCAGCCATTCCAGCAAGAAAAAGTGTGTTGCCTAATCGAGGCGCAACCAAATCCACAACAGCTCTCGATCGATCAACTCCAGATGCACTTCGCCCAGAGAATGAGTATCCAAGATCTCCTTGAGCAACCGCTCCAATCCAATCAAAATAGCGAATATATGCAGGCTTATCCAAGCCAAGCTCTGCTCTAAAAGCAGCTACAGTATCTTCTGTTGCAGCTTGTCCAAGAATTGCTTGAGTAAAATCACCAGGTAAAAATTCAACAGAGCTAAAAATTATTAGTGAAACAAAAAATAGTGTTACTATTCCTAATAATAGGCGTTGAATAATGGTACCCAAAATTGGATGCAATAATAAATCCTCCCTTAAACGCGAAGACTATCCGCATCATTTCTACAATTAAAGCTAGTGGCTTGCATCTTGTAAAGATAAATCTTCATAATAGGAATTATAAGGCCGGATTATTTAAAGATAGTACCAAAAGTAAAAAACGTTAACTTTGTAAATCAACAATAACTGTGCAACAGTAATCCAAGTAACGATTCTAAATAACTAATTATAACAAAGAATTGGGTACCAAAAATAAGGAGGGAAAAATTATGAAAAAACAATTTATATCATTACAAAAATTCAAGTTAACAACAGGTCAGATTGATCGTCGTCAATTTGTAATGTCAGCATTAGCTGCAGGTGTTGTCTTACCATCAGCTCTAACTATGGCAGATAAAGCTATGGCAGCTGCACCTAATAAAGGCGGCATCATGCGCTACGGTGTGGGACATGGCTCTACAACAGATTCACTTGATTCTGGTACATTTGAAAATTCAATGATGACAAACACTGGTATGACATTTGGCAACCACTTAATGGAAATTGGTAGCGACGGACAGTTACGCCCTGAATTGGCAGAAAGTTATGAGTCATCAGACGCCAAAACTTGGATATTTAACTTACGCCAAGGTGTTGAGTTCCATAACGGCAAAACCTTAACTTCTGAAGATGTTGTTGCTACATTTGATTATCACCGAAATGAAGACAGTAAATCAGCGGCAAGAGGACTTCTAACTGCAGTTACTTCTATTAAGGCTGACGGTCCAAACAGAGTTATTATGGAATTAAATGCTCCAAATGCTGGTTTCCCATATATCGTGAGTGATTACCATTTGTTGATCAAACCATCAATGGATGGCAAAATTGATTCACAATCTGGCATCGGTACTGGTGGATATGTTTTACAAGACTTTGAACCAGGAGTTCGCGCTACATTTAAACGTAATGCAAACTATTGGAAAGAAGGCGCAGCACATTTCGATGAAGTTGAAATGATTTCACTACTTGATACTGCTGCTCGTCAAAGCGCGGTAATGAATGGTGATGTTGATGCAATCGACCGTGTTGATCCAAAAACTGTTGCACTGCTTGCACGCGTTCCAACACTTGAAATTTTGGAAATAGCTGGCACACTACATTATACTATGCCAATGCGTGTCACTTCAGAGCCATTTGATAATCTTGATCTTCGTTTAGCTCTTAAGCATTCAATCAAGCGCCAAGAATTGGTTGATAAAATCCTACTTGGGCATGGATCACTTGGTAATGATCATCCAATCTCTACTGCAAACCCATTCCATGCGTCTGGCTTACCTCAACGGGAATTCAATCCAGAACTAGCTATGAAGCACTATAAAGCTTCTGGGCACAGCGGTACAATCCAACTGTCAGCGTCTGACGCGGCATTTGCGGGTGCAGTAGATGCAGCACAATTGGTTGCAGCATCAGCTAAAGAGGTAGGAATTGATATCGAAGTTGTACGTGAACCATCCGATGGTTACTGGTCAAATGTTTGGAATAAAAAAGGCTGGTGCACATGCTACTGGGGTGGACGTCCAACAGAAGACTGGATGTATTCATCAGCATATGTGGATGATACAGAATGGAACGATACAGATTGGCGCTCAACACCTGATGCAGTTAAATTCAACAGTATTGTTAAAGAGGCACGTGCTGAACTGGATGTTGATAAACGTCGATCAATGTACGAAGAAACTCAGAGGCTTATCGCTGATGATGGTGGTGCAATTGTTCCAATGTTTGCAAACCACATTCACGCAGTTAGCAAAACTGTTGCTCATGGTGATAATGTTGCAGGCAATTGGTCATCTGATGGTGGTAAATTTGCTGAACGTTGGTGGAAAGCGTAATTACTACTTAATTCATTAACTAAAAAGGCGGCTATTTTTTATAGCTGCCTTTTTTTATCTATGTGTTCGTAACGGGCCATTCTTATTAGTAATTTTTTTGGCAATTGCCTCTCGCCACAACATCAACAAGCCACTACTTAAAATTAAAGCTATTCCTGTCCATGCCACGCCGTCTGGCCACTCATTAAAAATAGCTATTCCCCAGAAAACTGCTAAAATAAGAGCTACATATTCAATTGGCGCAATTATAGCTGCTTCACTTAATCTGTAAGCCTGGCTAATTGTATATCCACCTACCGCACTCGCAACACCAATACATGCCATTATTATTAAATCAAATTGATTGGGCCAAACCCAAGGCCGCAATAAGAATTCAAGTGCAGAACTATCTTGATCTGCATATTTTCCGTCCCCAAAAGCAAGCCCCATAGTGATGGAGACAATAATAAAGGTAAACTGTAAGTAAAATGACATAGTTGAAGCTTTTTCAGCTCTACCCATTTTACGAGTTAATATATGTAAACTCGCATAACAAAAAGCTGCCCCAATTGGAAATAAACCAGCTAATTGGAAACTATTAAGAGATGGCCTCAACATAACCACTGCACCAACGAGGCCCATAATTACTGCGAACCAACGCCACGGCCCAACCTTCTCTGAAAGAAAAATTACTGAGAAAAGTGTAATTATCAACGGAGACACGAAAAAAATCGCTGTTGCTTCAGATAACGGAATTTCTGCAAGGCCCAGGAAAAAAAGCATATTCGCACTGACAACAAATGCACCTCTTAGTAAGTGCAGTTTAAGTTGTCTTGTGCGAAGTAAATGATATCCACCCTCAAATGGAATAATAATTATTAAGGTTATAAATATTGCAACAAAAGCTCGAACTAGAACAATTTGGTGTAATGGATAATCCCCACTTAAAAACTTTATGCCAACATCATTCAAAGTGAATGCAAAAGATGCAGCTAATGCACATAAAACACCAAGGGTGCTCAAGGGGGGAGAACTAGTACTCATAATTACTCTTTGTCATAAAAATAAAATTAGAACTAGTTTATTTGCGACCTGCAGATAGTATTTATAATACTCGACTTTTTTTTATAAAATTATAGCATGAGAAAAAAGGAATACTTACATGAAATATGTTTCTAAGTTCCCTCATAAAATAATTGAGTATGCAGATATGCCAATTATCATGTCAGATGGATGTCGCCTTTCGGCAAGGGTTTGGATGCCTGAAGATGCCAATAATAATCAATATCCAGCGATTCTTGAGCATCTACCCTATCGAAAGCGTGATGGCACAATAGTACGCGATCAATATACCCATCCTTGGCTTGCTGGACATGGATATGTGTGCATTCGCACAGACATGCGAGGCAATGGCGACAGTGATGGTCTCATGACTGATGAATACACTCACCAAGAGCACCAAGATGCTATTGAAGTGATTGAATGGGCTGCTAATCAATCCTGGTGTAATGGCAATGTTGGGATGATGGGTATTTCTTGGGGTGGCTTTAATGCACTTCAAGTCGCAGCTTTGGCACCAAAGCCATTAAAAGCAATAATCTCATTATGCTCTACTGTTGATCGATATGCTGATGACATACATTATAAGGGTGGCTGTTTACTTGGAGAAAATTTTGGATGGTCAACTAATATGCTTTCATATTCATCACGCCCACCTGATCCAAGTTTAGTTGGTGAAAACTGGCGTAAAATGTGGATGAACAGATTAGAGAACTTAGAGTTAGATCTCTCAAGGTGGCTCAATCACCAACATCGCGATGAATATTGGAAATATGGATCTGTCTGTGAAGACTATTCAGCAATCAAAGCTGCAGTTTTATCCATAAGTGGTTGGCATGATGGATATAGAAACACAACAAATCATTTAATTAAAAACCTTACATCACCCGTCAAAGGTATTATTGGTCCTTGGATACATAAATACCCGCATTATGCAGCTCCATCACCTGCAATTGGCTTTCTGCAAGAAGCAAAAAGGTGGTGGGATCATTGGTTAAAAGATATTGATACAGGTGTTGATAAGGATCCAGATTTTCGAGCATACTTGATGGATAGTGTTACACCAAAACGTTGGATGGATGATCGCCCAGGACGTTGGATCGTGGAAAAAAATTGGCCAAGTCAAACGATCAACAAAGAAATATTATATTTTTCTCAAGGCGCAGCACTTGAATTATCACCAACTCCATTTAACGTTTCCATATCTTCTGCACAGAATTGTGGCAGCAAAGCGGGAGAATATTTTCCGTTTGCTTTTTCTGATGAACTTCCGGAAAATCAAAGTCATGACGATGCGCACTCAGCTTGTTTTGATGGCGATGAATTAACAGCACCAATTGATATAGTGGGAAGCCCACACGTTAATTTGCGTCTCTGCTGTGATAAGGATCAAGGGCAAGTTATCGTACGCCTGTGTGATATTCGACCTGATGGAACATCTGCATTAATTACTTATCAGTATTTAAATTTAACTCATCATAACAGTCATGAAAATCCGAGCAAGATATCAGAAAATAAAATGTTTAATGTTTCCCTTGATCTAGATCAAATTGCATATCGTATTCCAGAAGGTCACAGGTTACGTGTCGCTATTTCTAGTAGCTATTGGCCAACGCTATGGCCATCCCCTGAGAGGACAACATTAAATATTGAATCTGGCTCTATAGAATTGCCAATACGCCCACTTACAAATGGAGCAGAGATATCATTTGAAGAACCAGAAGCAGCAAAACCATGGGAAGCAAAAGAGTTACGCCCTGCATCATATGCACGAGAAGAGTTTATAGATGAAGAAACTGGGATTACATCAATCAAGATTGGATGTGATTTTGGAGAAAACCAAGATCTAGATCATGGTTTGATTTCTGGAGGATGGATGAAAGAAAATTGGGCAATACATCCTAATGATCCTAACAGTGCAAAAGTTGATGCGCAGTGGGAAAATACAGGTGGTCGCGCTGAAACGATGTGGCGCACTAGTATTAAGTCTTCAATGCATTCTGATAAAACACATTTTTTTATCACTGCAAATCTAAAAGCATATGAAAATGACAAACTAATATTTGAAAAAGACTATAGTGACAAAATTATCCGCAACTTAGTCTAGTAAGGCCATTTTTTCTTTGCTAAAAAAGCTGCTGCATTAGCAATACGCTCAAAACTATTGCTTGCTCGAACAACTGTTGAGCGCGCACGTAGGTATCCGTGAACCAAACCGACTTCATTAATCCATTCAGCTGCTCCACCTGCATCTATAATTTTCGCACAATACTTTTCACCATCATCAACTAATGGATCACATGATGCTGTGAAAACTACAGTAGGAGGTAAATTTGAAAAATCCTTATCATTTAATGGCGCAAAGGTTGGATCATCTTCAGGCACATTATTTTCACATCTAACCTGTTTATAATACAACATATCCTTGGTCGTCAGCAGAGGTGCATTTGCATGAGTCATAAACGAACTTGTGTTCATATCTGTCCCCAGAGATGGGTATATTAAAACTTGACCTGATAAATTTATATTCGTTGCTCGAGCATTATGACAGACACTTGCAGCAAGGGTTCCACCTGCACTATCACCAGCTACGATTAATGGTTCTGGAAAAGTTTTTGCTGCAATTTGTACTGCGCGAAATGCATCATTAAATTGAGCTGGATGTTTGTGTTCTGGTGCAAGACGATATGCAACTGAAACAACACGCAATTGAGATTTTTCTGTTAGATCAGCACAAACTTCATGATGGCTTTCTAAATCTCCAACAACAAAACCACCCCCATGATAATATACAAGAGTACCGATTGGAGCTTTAGGTTCGTATATTCGTACAGGAATTGTATCCCATTTTTCTGATTTGATACTTAATTCATATGGCTTATGATTATCGAAGGCGTGGCACATTTGGTTATATTCGGATCGCTGTTGTTCGATAGAATATGACAACAGTTCTTTACTGTAAAAGCTTTGCGTTCTCTTAATGAAAGCCCATGTTTCTTGATCAATTTCCGAATCGTATTTCATAAATTACCTTAACAAATTTTTCTTAAAAACATCAAAACTTCCCTTGAAAGGTATAATTTAATGTATGGTCATTTTTAATGTTATTATATTAGTTTTCTTCTAGACGACTGTAAGATTGAAAGGTAAATTTATAACAAATTGTTAAATAGTGACTTTCATTTAATTAGGAATAAAATAATAAATGCAAAAAGAACTTACTTGCTTCAAAGCCTATGATATCCGTGGTGAAATCAATATTAATATTGACGAAGCAATTGCCTATCGCATTGGGCGTTCTGTTGCTCAACATTTTAATGCCAAATCCATAGTGGTTGCTTTTGATGCAAGAGAAACAAGTCCGGCTTTCTCAAAAGCTGTTGGTTTGGGCATAATGGATGCAGGATCAGATTTGATAGATATAGGCCTTTCTGGAACTGAGGAAATGTATTGGGCTGTGAGCAATTTTTCTGCTTGTGCAGGCATTGTAGTGACCGCTTCACACAACCCAATAAACTACAATGGAATGAAAATTGTTAAATCTGGATCCAAACCTTTAGACGATGATGAAGACTTCTTAGCAATAAAAAGTTTAGCGGAATCCCAAAATTGGACAGGTGTTAAGAAAAAAGGATCTTCTTTAGATCTTTCCAATGAAGCAAGGGCTGCATATGTTTCCAAAACTTTAAGCTTTGTTGATATTAATGCGTTCAAACCATTAAAAATTGTTGTGAATTCTGGAAATGGGGCTGCCGGTCCAACTTTTGATGCGATTGAAAAGCGTCTGAACAATAATAATACACAAATAGAATTTGTGCGTGTAGATCATAATCCAGATAGTACTTTCCCAAACGGGATTCCTAATCCCCTTCTCCCTGAAAATCACCATAAGACAGCTGATGTTGTAAAAAACGTTGGTGCTGATTTTGGCGTAGCCTTTGATGGTGATTTCGATCGCTGTTTTTTCTTTGATGAAACAGGTGAATTTATTCCAGGTGAATATTTAGTTGGTTTGTTTGCATCAATATTCTTGGCAAAAGAACCAGGATCAACAATTGTTCATGATCCAAGAGTTATTTGGAACACTCAAGATATTGTGTCCCAAAAAGGCGGCAAAGCAGAACAATCCAAAACCGGTCATGCGTTTATAAAGCAAACTATGCGCAAACACGAAGCAATTTATGGTGGTGAGATGTCTGCACATCATTATTTTCGTGATTTTGCTTATTGCGACAGCGGGATGATACCATGGTTATTAATTGCAGAACTCATTTCTCTCAAAGGTAAATCCCTTGGCGATTTAGTAAAAGATCGCGTATCAGCATACCCAAGTTCTGGAGAGATAAATTTTACTGTTAAGGATGCCAATTCATCTATCTCTTCAGTCTTAGAAAACTTTAAATCTCAATCAAAAGTATTAGATGAAATGGATGGTTATAGTCTAGCATTTGATAATTGGCGCTTTAATCTCAGGAAATCCAATACTGAACCATTGGTCAGACTAAATATTGAAAGCCGTGGGCCTATTATCAATTTAGAAAGTAAAGTTAAGGAAATATCAGAATTACTTAATCTTCCAGAGTAATTCTTGAATAAAATTTTAGCTATCAATCTAAAGCAATGCTCAAATCATGTTTATTTAGCACTTCTTAAAATGATCGGACTTCGCTTGAACTTAGTCAAAGATCGACAATCATTATCTGTAATCAAAACATCATCCTCGATACGAACGCCTATGTCATTGCTGCGATACAGGCCAGGTTCTATTGTGATTAGCATTCCAGATTCCAAAGGCGTATGATTATTGATCATAACATTCGGTGCTTCATGTACATCTAGACCTAGCCCATGACCTGTTTTGTGCACTACCAGATCATCAAAGCCAGTCTGACGCAAAGTATTACTGACTTTGACGTCAATTTCATGACAAGTGATTGCAGGAGCCGCCATCTGACGCCCAGCAATATTTGCAGCTAAAACTGCTTCATATATTTCTGCATGTTCATCAGTAATATGCTCACAAAAAACTGTACGTGTTATGTCCGCACTGTATCCTTGATAAGTTGCACCAAAATCAATCAATAGTGGAGCACCTGGTCTCAACTGTGTATCACCTGGAATTCCATGAGGCTTAGCAGCATTTCCGCCTGTTAAGACAATTATGTCAAAAGCAAAACCGTCTGCTCCATTTGCTAGCATACGCTGCATTAAGATTGCTCTAATAGCAATTTCAGTCATGCCTGCTTCAATATTTTCTAATGTTTCACTTAAACTTATTTCTGAAATCTCAATTGCTTTTTCAATCAATTTGACTTCATAATCAGACTTTAACAAACGTGGTTTGGCAAGTTCAGCCTGTGCATCAATTATTGTGTCAGAACCAAATACGGCTCCAAGCGCGTTTGATTCAAATGCGCGCATTCGCTGACCCTCAATCCCAATTTTTGTTGTACCAAGTTCATATGCTAAATCGGAAAATGCTTTATCAAAACCATCAGAATCTTGCCAATAAAAAGTAGTCGCACCACCCATGGCGGCTGACCACATCTCTCGCTCAAGCTCTGGCATAATAGCTAAAACATCACCACTGTCTGTTACAAACATTAGTGTTGGTCGCTCCATTAACGAAAACTTTAAACCTGTAAGGAAATAAAAATTTGGTCCAGGCACAAAGGCGGCAGCTCCTAAACCATTCTTTTTAAGTATGTGTATAAGCGAACTGCGGCGTTGCTGAAAATTAGGGGTCATTTGAAACCATACCTTCGCGTAATTCTAATTTAGAACATGAAACTTATTTATAAATATCTTGATGTCATCATCAATGTAAGTAAAGAAAATAACGCAACACTATATCCAAAACTTTAGTCTCGCACGGTACTTCTAAATACCAAATTTATGTCAGCCATCTATATAACAAATAAATCAATCTTCCAGGACACTAGTAAGTTCAAACTTGGTGACATCAACTAGCCCCAAATCACTAATTCGTAATTCGGGGATAACGACAAGAGCCAGCAAAGAATGCTGCATATATGCATTATTAAGATTGCAACCGCAGGCAACCATAGCCTCTATCATCTTTGCAGCACGAGCCGCGACCTCTGCCGCAGGTTGATCTGACATCAGGCCGCCAATAGGCAATTCTACCAGGGCAAGTTCTTGCCCATCCTTGAATACGGTTACTCCACCGCCAACTTCTCCTAGCCGATTTGCCGCAAGTGCCATATCAGCATGTGATGTTCCTACCACAATCATGTGATGACTGTCATGAGCAACAGTTGAAGCAATCGCCATATTGCCAGTATAGCCAAAGCCAGAAACAAACCCATTAGAAACATGTCCTGTTGCGCGATGACGTTCAACAAGTGCAATCTGACAAACATCACCTGAAGCCTTCACACATCCCTCAATGACAGGTAACTCAAAATTTAATGCTTTTGTTGGGGCTTGGTTTTCAACGACACCTATTACTCTGGTCATTACTGTATTTTTGCCTTTTGGAGCCAAAATATCAAAATCTTTTTCCTCCAAGGGCTTACCCAAATGCACCGTTTGTCTTGCGCTATCAGGCCAATCGTAATGTGGGCAATCAACAGTGATCTTACCGTTTTTTGCAACAGTCTTACCCCGAGCAATAACGTGTTCAATTGGTAATGTTTTTAAATCAGATGTTATAATCATATCTGCACGACGTCCCGGTGCAATACTCCCAAGCTCCCGTTCCAATCCAAAATGTGTGGCTGTATTAATAGTTGCCATCTGCAAAGCAATAAGCGGGTCACATCCACAGTCAATCGCGTGGCGAACTACCCGGTTCATATGTCCATCGTTAACAAGGGTTTCTGCCATACAATCATCAGTGCATAAAATAAAATTTCGTGGATCAATACCCCGTTCTGTAATTGCCGTAATCTGAGTTTCAACGTCGTACCATGCAGAGCCCAATCTCATCATAGAGCGCATTCCGTTACGCACCCGAGCCAGCGCATCTTCTTCAGTTGTTCCCTCATGATCATCAGCTGCACCACCAGCAACATAAGCCGAAAATGCAGGCCCCCTGTCAGGCGATGCATAATGTCCACCCACAGTTTTACCGGCATTCATAGTCTCTGCCATCTCTGCAAGCATCTGAGTGTCACCATTTATGACACCAGGAAAATTCATCATTTCTCCAAGCCCAATAATACCAGGCCAACCCATGGCCTCAGCAACATCTTCAGCACTGATCTCAAAGCCTGTGGTTTCCAGTCCAGGGGCAGATGGAGCACAAGAAGGCATCTGGGTAAAAATATTTACTGGCTGCATTAAAGCTTCATCGTGCATCATCCTTACACCCTCCAGCCCAAGCACGTTTGCAATCTCATGGGGGTCAGTAAACATAGTTGTTGTTCCATGAGGGATAACGGCTGCAGCAAATTCTGCTGGTGTCAGCATACCACTCTCGATATGCATATGTCCGTCACATAAACCAGGGATCAAATAGCGTCCATTTACATCAAAAATTTCGGTATCTTCACCGATACAATGAGATGCATCAGCACCAACATAAGCAAATCGTCCTTCAGCAATAGCAACTTGCCAACCATCCAGTACTTCTCGTGTTTGAACATTTACAAGTTTGCAATTACGGAATACTCGATCAGCTTGCTCACGTCCCGCAGCTACGGCTATAAGACGTGGGGCAACTTCAGCCCATGATCGAAAAGTTTTGCTCATAGTTATTTTTTCCATTTTTTAAGATCCAAGGCAAGTTTTTAGAAAAAGAATTTCCTAAAAATACTTATCCCTTTGCTTTTACTGAGGCTTGCCCACATATTAATGCATGATCAAGAATACGCTGGCAGGCTGTGTCAAATAAACTGTCTTCAACGCTCAGCGCTAAACGCACCCAGTTATCAAGTGCAGCTCCAAATGCTGAACCCGGCATTACAGCGACGCCAGTTTTCGATAATAAGTCAAAAGCATAAGCTTCTCCACTTAAACCAGTACTTGAAACATCGATTAAAACAAACATTCCCGCTTCTGGTTGGCTCACCTTAAGTCCTGCTATCCCATTCAATCGTGCATAAATAAGTTTAGCACGCATCTCAAATCTCTGGCGCATATCTGCAGCCACTTTTGAGGGCTTCATGAGTGCAATGGCAGTCATATCAGCTATAAAAGGTTGATTACCAAAAAGCATCGTTTCCGCCAAGGGCAGAAGACGTTTTGTAAATTCTTTAGAACCAATGGACCAACCACTACGAAACCCAGGCGCGGCATGAGATTTAGAAATTGACGATACCACTACAATCCTATCAGCTCCTTTTAGAAAGCCCAATGGCGAGGCGAAATCTACCCCTTCAAACAACATCTCATCATAAACTTCGTCGGATACTATCCACAAATCATGCTCTACTGCCAGTTCTACTATCTCTTTTACCTGCTTATTTGAGAGTACTGCACCTGTAGGATTATGCGGGCTATTTAACAAAATCACACGCGATTGAGGTGTCAGCTTTTTTGCGATATCATCAGCTGTGATCTGAAAGCCATTTTCAGGAAGTAATGGCACTGGAATCATACTAGCCCCACTGGCCGATATTAAACCAGCATACGTGGCATACATTGGATCTCCTACAAGTACTTCGTCACCAGTTTCGGTCAATGCCATCAATGTAGCATAAAGAGCAGTCTGTGTTCCTGGAAAACAAAGTATCTGATCAACAGAAATATTTCGCCCTGCACTTTTAGTGTATCGATTTGAAAGTGCCCGCAAGACCTCAGGCTCACCGTTACCATTTGAATATTTGGTTCGACCATGCTCCATTGCTTTACTGGCCACTGATACCAATTCGGGTGGAGTAGGCACATCTGGTTCACCAATTGTCATTTCGATGATGTCATGCCCATCCTCAGCCATTTGGCGCGCCTGAGAGTACAGCCGCCATTTTTCGCCACCTAATTCTGCCAATCGTTTAGTAATCGAGGCATAACGCATGTTACGTATCTTTTTTGTCTATATTTATGGTATTAATCATCTAGTAGGATCTCAGCCCAAAAATTGAACAATTCATCTATTTCTCACTCCTGATTAACTTATTGCCAAACAACAATTATAACTGTTTCACACACATTTAACACATGTCAATAAATGTTCTGTAAATTTAATAGTTAGCTGTAGCGCGATCAGGTAACTCGAAAAATTTTAATGATTAGGGAGTGTTTAAAATTACAAAATACAATTTTAAAAAATAAAATAGTAGCATCGAATGCGACGTGTATTTAGTCGTATTTGCATTTGACATATACACTCACATTGGCCTCATATGATAGTAAATCTAATAACGGAGTGCCATTGATGAAAGACTGTTTAACTTTAGTGAACGGCCACTTAACTGAACAACAAAAAAATGCCTACTGGAATGATGGCTACCTTTTCCCCATCGATGTAGCAAATGAAACTCAAGTAAAGAATTGGCGTAATTCCCTAGAAAAAATTGAATGCGATTGGCTTGATAATGGTCTAGCTTTACCCCTTAATACCTATAAAAGAGTAAATGCGCAGGTGGTTATGCCCTTAGCTTGTGAAATCGGTTTGCATGAGCCTATTTTAGACGCAGTGGAAGGGATACTTGGCCCTGATGTAATGCTATATTCTGTTGAGTTTTTAACCAAAGAACCCCATACAAAACACATAGTAACAATGCACCAAGATCTTGCATATTGGGGCATGGGAGATATGGATAATATTCTTACAGCTTGGCTTGCATTATCGCCGGCGACGAGTGTCTCAGGCTGTATGGATTTTGTATGTGGAAGTCATAAGAATGAAATTTTATCTCATGAAGATAGCTTTGACGAACATAACCTTCTTTCACGTGGACAAGAGATAAAAGTTGATGTTGCTAATTCAGACAAAGTAGCAGTAGAATTGCGTCCAGGCGCAATGAGCCTACATCATGGCCTTACCATCCACGGATCTGGTCCAAATCAATCCGATGATCGCCGGATCGGAGTTGCTATTAGATATGTTTCTGCAAAAATGCGCAAAGCTGGTGGTGCTAAAGATTATGCTATTTCAGCACGCGGAACATTTAATGATGAAAGTTTTACCACTTATGAACCACCTTCCGCTCTCTTTAACAAAAATAGCATGGAAAAGTATGAAGAGATACGTACTGAACAGGCAAAGGTTATGATGGCTGGGGCAAAAAAAGGTAGCAAAATCTATTAATGTCTTCAGCTAAATCTTTCAAAGTAAGTAATTTATTCATATATAGGCACTTATCTACACACTTGCATTTAGGAAAAAGAACTGATCAATTTTAGCTATGAACAATAAAAAACCTAACCTTGATTTAGCCTATGCTCTTGAGACTGTACAAGACAACCGTGAACTTTACGCATCCTGGGCCACTGACTATGATAAAGATTTTGCGTCTTCAATGGATTATATTTTGCCCAATCAAGTAGCGCAAATATTTTTAAATATGGGGGGCATAGGACCAGTGCTGGATGTGGGGGCTGGCACAGGCTTAGGCGGTCAGGCCCTTGCAAAACTTGGCATAAATCCAATTGATGCACTAGATCTGTCGGATGAAATGTTAGAAGTCGCTGCGAAAAAGAAAATTTACCGAAGTCTTTTTACCTCAGATATTACCCAACGAATAGAAACTAGTAACTATCTTTATCAAGGGGTTATTTCATCCGGAACATTTACACATGGTCATGTAGGTCCAAACGCTATTGATAACTTACTATCAGTGGCAAGTACGGGTGCTTTGTTTGCTCTTTCAATAAACAAAAAACATTGGTTTGAAAAAGGATTTGCAAAGAAATTTGAAGCCCTAAGCAGTCGTATTGAAAAGCTTATTCTTCATGATGTTGAAATATACGGTAAGAATTCAAAAGGAGAGCATTCTGACGATCTTGGTGTCGTTGCAACTTTTTGCAAGGTATAGATAAAGTGTTTATTATCCAATTATTTTGCACTTAAAATTACTCCTACTTTAATAAATAATTTCTATAAATGAGAATATAATGACACACCTTTGGATACGAGCCGAAGAGCGCCCAAACGAGAAACGAGTAGGAGTTACACCTAATGGAGTGAAATCCCTGCTCCAAGCTGGTTTTGATGTGACCATTGAACGTGATTCAACACGTGCAATCAGTATTGAATCCTATTCTGGAGCACAAGTTGCTGGCACAGGTGATTGGAGGTCAGCACCTAAAGAAGCAATTATTATTGGGCTCAAGGAATTACCCGAAGAAATAACACCATTGCATCATCGCCATATAATGTTTGGTCATGCCTTTAAAGATCAACCAGATGGGCAAAAGCTATTGGAAAGATTTCAGGCAGGCGGTGGTACTCTATATGATCTTGAGTATCTGACGGATGACACAGGCCGCAGGGTAGCAGCCTTTGGATACTGGGCAGGATATGCTGGTGCAGCAGTTGCAATAAAAAGTTGGGCCGCAGCACAAAAGGGTAATATCTGTCAGCCATTACAAACTTTTGCTTCGGCAAAAGATCTCAACGCCGATGTGGCATCAGATCTTGGAAAGAAAAATCCTAGCGTCATAATAATTGGTGCAAACGGCCGCGTCGGAAGTGGTGCACAAGATTTTTGTGCAGCATTGGGTGCATCAGTGACATGTTGGGACATTGAGGAAACTGCTCATGGGGGGCCATTTCCTGAAATACTAGATCATGATATTTTTCTAAATTGTATTTTAGCTAATAAAAACACACCGGTCTTTGTCCCTAAGAAAGCAAAAATAGGTCCTCGGAAGCTCATGGTAATTGGCGATATTGCTTGTGATCCTGGAAGTTTTTATTCCCCAATCAAAGTCTATGATTGTGCAACAAGTTGGGAAAAACCTGCTTTACGGGTTCATAAAGATAAGATTTTAGATATTACCGCTATTGATAATTTGCCCTCACTTCTTCCCAGAGAAAGCTCTGAAGATTTCGCAGCTCAGCTATTGCCACACCTCATGATGCTTCAAGAGATTGAAAAAGGTGTATGGGGCAAGGCCTGTGCAATATTTAACGAATACATATCAAGAACCAATGCGGCTAAAAGCCAGTCTTAATTTTTAAAGATACGTAATAAATTTATTTGCACAATAATCTCTTACGAGAAATATCATATACCCATATGCATTTGAATTTGTGTGGAAATATAATCAAAAGATTTTTTGATTTCTGTTAATGGGTTTAAAAGATTATGGATTTCTGGTGAAAAGCATTCAAATGAAATTGGGCCCCTGTACCCTGCCCCAAGAAGTGCACCAATCTGTTCAACATTGCCGATCCGGTCTTTCGTATCAACTAAAACACGGTGCTCATCTTCCATATGCATAAAACCTAAGTTATGATCAGAAACACCAGAAATGTGAACTATGCCAGTCATCTCAGGATAGATCGGCCCCCCATCTGCAAGCGTGTGGTGGAAAGTATCATGTACGATGCGCAAATGTTCATTCCCACCAATCGAAGTAATCATTTCAACGATTTCAGTTTTCGAACGTAAAGACGATCGTTGAAATCCGAGCGGTTCAACAAGGCCAACCATATCAGCATCTTTAAGTAAGAGTAATACGCCTTCAAGCGCAGACAATAAATTTGATCGACGCTTACCTGTCTCAAAAACTTGGCCATTGTTTAGTGGTATAAGACTTATTGTTTCTGCTCCTGAATCTTTGGCAATTTCTATTAACGACTTAACGGCATCTTCACGATGGCGCGACCAATCATTGAAAGGGTAGACTTGACTCAAACCAAAGATGCGAAGTCCCTTATCTGAAGCAATACGCCCCGCCTCTCTGGGCTCAATGTCATCAAACAATGTTCGATTAATATCATTGCGCACTTCCACCCCTGAACACCCTAAATCTGATGCAAGATCAAGAAACTTCATATAATCAAGATTAGGAACAGTCATATGATTTAACGCTGTTTGCATGTTACCCTCATAGCGATCAAAATTCTTAAGAAATTACTAAAATAATAATCTATTTTGGAGCATCATAGAAGACATAATCTAAGCCAGTAACTTGTTAGCTTCAAATCTGATAATTTATATAAATTAGGGGCTTTGAAGATCTTCAAAGCCCCTAAGTAATTAGCCAAACATGTCTGCAGTTATACCTGCGTACCATCCTTCAGATTCTTCATAAGTGGCTTTTCGCAATTCAGCACTTTCATTAGTTGCTGAAATAAACCCATCGACCTTTGCAATCTTCTCAGCAGTTGCCTT
>UPTG01000259.1_pt1 | contig 46370 bp, 40 predicted proteins | sample 2160121 | NCBI WGS metagenome assembly UPTG01 (sample SAMN06266255, study PRJEB28933) | marine metagenome | isolation source: Columbia River Estuary | place: USA:Columbia River Estuary, USA | collected 2014-07-27 | reverse complement strand
GCCGACCTTGGGGTGCGCATAGTTATTTTACAGGCCACTGGCCGCAGCTTTTCCGCCGGTGCCGACCTCGCTTGGATGCGACGTATGGCCGACTATAGCTATGAAGAAAACCATCGGGACGCAACCTTGATGGCGGCGATGTTTCGACGTATCAATACTCTATCTAAGCCGACCATTGCCCGAGTTCATGGCGCAGCCTTTGGCGGCGGTGTAGGTCTGGCCGCTGTCTGTGATTTAGTATTCGCCACGCCTGCCGCGAGTTTCTGTCTCTCCGAGGTTAAGCTGGGTCTTATTCCAGCAGTGATCAGTCCCTTTGTCGTTGCTGCGATTGGACCCCGAGCGGCGCGGCGTTTCTGCATGACCGCGGAACGTTTTTCCGCTGCCACGGCACTGGAGCTAGGGCTGGTGAGCGAGCTCTGCGAAGAGGCTGAGCTGGATAATCGCATTCAAGCAATAATCGAAAAATTACTGATTAATGGCCCAGCGGCCATGGCGGCGTCCAAGCAGCTGGTTGCCGATGTAGCAGGCGCGCCAATAAACGACGAGCTAGTCGCGGAAACTAGCCGCCGCATAGCTGAGATTCGCGGCAGCGATGAGGGCCGTGAAGGCTTAAATGCTTTTCTTGAAAAACGCAGTGCATCTTGGATAGGGGACTAATCATATGGCAATTCCACAGGCGGTAAAATTAGTCGAAGTCGGTCCCAGAGATGGTCTGCAAAATGAGTCGGCGCCGGTTTCGACGGCGGATAAAGTAAACCTTATTCGGGGCTTGGTCGACGCTGGGGTTAGCTATATTGAAGCCGGCAGTTTTGTTAACCCCCGCAGTGTGCCGCAAATGGCTGACAGTGATCAGGTTTTTGCCGGTCTAAAGTCGAATCCGGGGCTAAACCTGCCGTCACTAACATTGGCGGCGTTGACGCCCAATCTAAAAGGGTTCGAGCGGGCGATGCAGGCTGGGGTGACCGAAGTGGCCGTTTTTGCCTCCGCCTCTGAAGGTTTTTCGGCGAAAAATATCAACTGTACTATCGCTGAAAGTCTGGCTCGTTTTCAACCGCTTATGCAGGCGGCTCTGGATCAAGGGGTGGCGGTGCGCGGCTATATCTCTTGCGTTGTTGGCTGTCCCTACGATGGTGAGGTGACACCTCAGCAAGTGGATCTGGTGTCGCGGGCGCTATTTGATATGGGCTGCTACGAAGTTTCCCTTGGCGATACCATAGGGGTAGGCACTGCAGGGCACTTTAAACGGCTTTTGGATTATCTGTTGTTACACACATCTGCCGATAAATTGGCCGTGCACTGTCATGACACCTATGGTCAGGCACTGGCGAATATCTGCACGTCATTGGAATACGGCATCGCGACAGTTGATGCCTCGGTGGCGGGTCTCGGTGGTTGCCCCTATGCCCTCAATGCAACCGGTAATGTTGCCAGCGAAGATGTGGTTTATATGCTCGAGGGTATGGGTATCTCCACGGGCATCGATCTGGACAGATTGATTCAGGTGGGGCAGTCAATTTCTGAACTGCTGGGCAAGCCGACCAATTCAAATGTTGGGCGGGCAAGATCAACTAGTTAGTGGCTGATTTAATTAAAACCTTGCAAAACACCGCGGAATTATCGATAAAGACTGGGCTAGAAATATGCTTAGTTTAAAACACACATTATAAAAATAAGAGAGAGATTATGTTTAGTCACATTATGATCGGTGCCAATGACATCGAGACATCAAAAAAATTCTACGATGCCGTGCTCGGCGAGTTGGGCTTTGGGCCGGGTACAGTTGATCCAAAGGGTCGCTGTTTCTATATGACCGAGACCGGTATCTTTGCTCTGAGTGTGCCAATCGATGGCCAGCCAGCCACTCATGGTAATGGCAGCACTATCGGCTTTAATGTCTCTAGCACAGAGCAGGGGGATGCCTGGCATGCGGCTGGTCTGGCGAATGGCGGCAGCGCCTGTGAAGATGCTCCCGGTGTTCGCGCTGGCGGTGCTCTGGGTGATATGTATTTGGCTTATCTGCGTGATCCCGCCGGCAATAAAGTCTGTGCTTTGATGCGCATGTAATTTGCTGCCATAGCTGGTGCGCGGTACCTTTGATTTTCTTGGCTCTTATCTTTCTAATCTGTATCAGGTAAATATCAGCTACGAGGAGAAAAATAAATGCGGCTTGCAGAATAAAACGGAATACGTGTGTATAACAAAGACCAAAACAAATTTCGAAAGAAGAGCCATCTGCATTTTCTGCGCTTACAAGTTCTGATTTCATAAAGATAGCCTCAGAGGTTTCATTAGAAACAAAAAACTCATAATAGCCAGCTGGATTACCGACTTGTCCTTGGCCAAAACTAACAACAGTACCACTTTCAACTGAAGCGCCAGCTATGTCTAAGAATGTAAATTGTGCGTTTGCTGAGGCAGCAACCATACAAAGAGCGAAGAATAAAGATTTAATTTTCATAATTTTTTTTCGTAAATATATAGAGTAAAAAACAAATCTAAGCAGGAAACAGCCCATTATTGGTTAAAAAGGTGAAAATTTTAACATTTTTAACATTGATGTTTAGATTGATGTTACTAATTTTAGAAAAAATTTATTATGAAAAATAAAATTACTTTAGCCCTACTACTGCCCTTCTTTGGATTGTGCGCTTTTGCTCAAACAATAGTATCAACATCTCCCGAGAATAGAAAAGTTATTCTAGAAGAATTTACGGGAGTAAATTGCACATTCTGCCCACAAGGACATGCTATTGCTCAAAACCTACAAGACAACAACCAAGGTGATGTATTTTTAATAAATATACACTCTGGTGGATATGCGGTTCCTAACGGAAGCCAACCAGATTTTAGAACACAGTGGGGAGAAGCCATCGATAATCAAAGCGGGCTAGCTGGATACCCTGCAGGAACTATTAATCGTCAAAATTTTCCAGGACAAGAACAAGGTAATTCAGGAACAACAGCTCTAGGAAGAGGGCAATGGGCAGGCGCAAGCAATACCGTACTTGGCCAAGCATCCTACGCAAACACTGCAGTTACTGCAGTTGTAGATGTTCAAACAAGAATTATGACTCTAGATGTTGAGGCCTTCTACACAGACAACAGCCCACTTGCAGTCAATAAATTAAATGTAGCCGTTTTACAAAACAACACATTAGGAGCTCAAGTTGGTGGTAATATGGGTAACAACTATGTACACCAACATAGATTAATAGATTTGTTAACAGGGCAATGGGGTATAGATATTTCAAACACCACTGCTGGTTCATTTTACAGCAATGAATTTACCTATGCAATTCCAGATGATATAAACGGTATCCCTGTTAAAATTCAAGATTTAGAAGTAGTAGTTTTCATAGCCGAAACAACTCAATACGTTGTTAGTGGAAACGGAGCATTACCCTCTTACACCGGAATTTCTTCAAATGATATTAATCTGAAATCTGTATCACAAATCAATCCTACTTGTTTAGGGTCTGTCTCTCCAACTATTAGTATCGAAAATCTAGGAGCAAATGAGGCTACAACTCTTGAAATAACCTATAGTATAAATGAGGGTCCTTCTCAAGTTTATAACTGGACTGGAAATCTCTCTACATTCCAAGAAGAAGAGGTTGTATTACCTGCAATAGCATTCACCCAACAAGAAACCAACACCCTTAATATTTCAGTTGCAAGTGATGATGTAAATGATAATAATACTGGCGCTACATCATTTGATGCTGTATTAGAAACCATAGGTACTATCCTTCTTAGTTTTGATACAGATACATTCGCACATCAAAACTCCTGGGATTTTAGAGATTCATCAGGAAATATTATAGAATCAGAGAGTTATAACTCCTCAGATGACAACCAACTATTTACATACAGATTTAATTTTGATGCAGACTGTCTAGAATTTAACATGTATGACACTTCTGGAAATGGTATATTAGGTAGTGGCGATGGAGTATCACTTGAAGATGGTAATGGCCTTGTTATATATGCTTTAAACGGTGATATTGGTTCTGGATTCTCATTACAGTTTAACTCAGACGGAGTACTTGGCCTTGAAGACAATGACTTGACCTCCATTGAAGTGTTTCCTAACCCTGCAAGTTCTGTGTTACAAATTTCAAACGTTGAAAACACAACTATCGAAATTTATACTATTCTAGGACAGGTAATGTTTACCAAAGAAAATACTTTCAATCAAGAGACAATTGATGTTTCTAGCTATAAATCTGGAACTTATTTTGTTAAAATTTCTAAGGGAGCATTCACAACAACCAAGAAATTTACTGTCAAATAAAAAAATTATACTTTTCACAAAAAGCCCTAACAATATTTTAGGGCTTTTTTTATTCAAAAAGAAAATTTTAAGAATCATTGAAAAGTATATATGAAAAATATTACTTAGCTTAGCAAAAAAAAATTATGAAAAAGAAAATTACCCTAGCTGTGCTATTTTCCTTTGTTGGAATTTGCGCATTCGCCCAAACAATTGTTAGTACAAACCCAGAAAACAGAAAAGTTATTCTTGAGGAGTTTACAGGTGTTAACTGTACATTTTGTCCAGATGGACATGCCATTGCACAAGCCCTGCAAGACAATAATCCCGATAATATTTTTTTAGTGAACATCCATTCTGGAGGTTATGCTACACCCAACGGAAACCAACCAGATTTCAGAACACAATGGGGAGAAGCCATTGATGATCAAAGTGGATTGGCTGGATATCCAGCAGGTACTATAAATCGTCAAAATTTTCCTGGACAAGAACAAGGTAATGCAGGAACAACAGCTCTTGGTAGAGGTGCTTGGGCAAGTGCAGCTAGCACAGTTCTTGATCAAGGATCTTACGTAAATGTAGGGGTTCAAGCTGTGTTAAATGTTCAAACAAATACTATGGTTATTGACGTTGAAGCATATTATACCGGCAATAGCCCAGAGGCTACTAACAAATTTAATGTAGCTATATTACAAAACAACACCCTAGGAGCACAAGTAGGTGGTAACATGGGTGATAATTACAACCACATGCACCGCCTAATTGATATGGTAACAGGACAATGGGGTGTTGATATTACAAACACAACAGCTGGATCTTTATACAGCAACCAATTTACCTACTCAATTCCAGCAGATAATAATGGTGTTGCTATAGAAATAGGAGAGTTGGAGGTAGTTGTATTTGTTACAGAAACAACACAATTAATACCTAGTGGTAGTGGAACCTATCCAACAATTACAGGACTTGACAATGCAAATGATGTAAACTTAAGATCTATTGCCGATGTTGAAGCTACCTGTGCGTCTTCTGTCTCACCATCAATTAACATCCAAAACCTAGGTCAAAACGAAATCACTAGTGTTGATATCGCTTATGATGTAAACGGTGGCACGCCTCAAACATATACTTGGACTGGATCTTTAACATCGTTACAAAGCACAGATATTGAGTTACCAGAAATTGATTTTACACCACAAGCTACAAATACAATTAATGCATCAGTGGGTAATGATGACCTTAACGACAATAACCAAACCTCAACTAGTTTTGACGGTGCAACTCAAACCGCAGGAACAATAGATTTAACTATAACCACAGATAACTATCCAGAAGAATTTTCTTGGGAGTTTAGAGACTCTGCAGGTACAGTGCTTGAATCTGAGAGTTACAACTCAAACACAGGTGATGGAGTAACCTTTGAGTATAGTTTTAACTTCGATGATGACTGTATTACCTTCTCTGCGTTTGACTCATACGGAGACGGTATTTGCTGTGCATATGGAGAAGGAGGTATCGAACTTAAAGATGCTAACGGTGTAGTTGTGTACCCATATAATGGAGATTACGGTTCTGGATTCTCTGTGCAGTTTGACTCAGATGGAGTACTTGGCCTTGGAGATAACAGCCTTGCAACAGTAAACCTTTACCCTAACCCCACTAGTGATGTATTAACTGTTTCAAACGTTGAAAATGCAACTATTGAAATTTACAATATACTAGGACAAGTAATGACAATCAAGACAAATATGAGCAACCAAGAAACAATTGATGTTTCTGGATTTGCAGCCGGTGCGTACATGGCTAAAATATCTAATGCGGGTGTAACAACCACAAAGAAATTTGTAGTGATAAAGTAATCATACCCCATCAAATACAAAAAAGCCCTAACAAATTGTTAGGGCTTTTTTTTACATTTTTTTTTAATTCTATTTGCCTTTAAATTTTAAAGGAAGATGAACCACACTTTTTGTCTCAAAAAATGCTTCTTTATAAAAGGAAGATATTGGATATACAGTGGCCTTTGGAAACAGAGCTAACTCTTGAGTTAAGTCTCCACCTTTAAGATAAAGAATCCCATTTTTTAAATCATGGTTTGATTTTTTAGCAACCCTGTTTTTAACCCATCTCACAAAAGTTTCCATCTGGGCTACAGCCCTGCTTACAATAAAATCATAGTGTCCTGTAATAGTCTCTGCGCGTGCATTGGTAACTTTTACGTTTTGAAGTTCTAAACCATCACGCACCTGCTCCACTACTTTAATTTTTTTACCAATACTATCTACTAAATGGAACTGAACTTCTGGAAATAAAATAGCCAATGGAATGCCTGGAAATCCTCCTCCAGTACCTATATCTAGCACAGAGCTGCCAGGTAAAAAAGGCTGAACCTTGGCAATGGCCAATGAATGTAACACATGGCGCATATATATCTCATCAATGTCTTTTCTAGAAACAACATTTATTTTTAAATTCCAATCCTTATACAGGGTTGAAAGCAACTCAAATTGAGCTATTTGATGCGCTGTTAGGCCCGGGAAATAATGAAGTAGTTCTTCCATTGTTATATTTAGGAAGTAAAAATAGTCTTTCTTTTATAACTTTATGATTTTCAATAGACCTTTTAGGCTATAGATGTTTATTTTTGTTTTAAATTAACCCAAACGTTATGTTGACAAATAATCAATTAAAGTTTTCAAGACTTGATTCTGGAAAATTTTTCAGGACCCTAAACAAGCGTGTAAACGCTTACTTTAAAGAGAACGAAATTCAGAGAACTGGAAACTGGAAATTACATTTAAAAACTGTAATCATGTTTTCAATATACCTTACGCCATATTTTTTATTACTAACTCTTGATTTACCAACCTGGGGGCAGGTGTTAATGACAATGATTATGGGGGTTGGTATGGCCGGAATAGGCATGAATGTTATGCATGATGCTAACCATGGCGCTTATTCCTCCAAGAAGTGGATCAATAAAGTTCTTGGAAGTAGTATTTATATTTTAGCTGGAAATGTATACAACTGGCAAGTGCAACATAATGTACTTCACCACACCTACACAAACATACATGGCCATGATGAAGATCTAGAAGCTGGACGTGTACTTAGATTCTCTAAGCATTCTAAATGGCATAAATTGCACAAATTCCAACACTATTATAGTATTTTATTATACGGTTTACTCACTTTTAATTGGGCAATAACCTCAGATTTTTTACAAACAAAAAGATACCTAAAGCGTAAATTATCTTTTGGTAAATTTCCAAAACCCTCGGCTCAATGGGGCACGTTAATACTAACTAAAATAATTTATTTTTCTATTTGGCTTGTGATACCAATACTGTTTTTTGATATCGCTTGGTATAAAATATTAATTGGGTTTTTTATAATGCACTACGTGGCAGGAGTAATATTGAGTATTGTGTTTCAATTAGCGCATGTGATCGAGGCTGCAGATATGCCACTTCCAGAACCATCTGGAACCATGAAAAACACCTGGGCAATACACCAATTATTCACAACGGTTAATTTTTCTACCAAAAACAGAATAATGAACTGGTTTACCGGAGGTCTAAACCACCAAGTAGAGCACCACATCTTTCCAAACATTAGTCATGTACATTATACTAAAATTTCAAAAATAGTGCGTGAAACGGCATTGGAGTTTAACCTGCCATACAATGAGTACAAGACAACAAGAAAAGCTATTATAGCACATTTTAAACACCTTAAAGAAATGGGGCAAAAACCTATTTTGACTGCTTAAGATTATGAACAGTAAACTCTCTAACAGAATAAACAATATGGCCACCTCTGCTACACTAGCCATGGCAGCCAAAGCAAGAGAATTAAGACAAGCTGGAGAAAACATTATAGGCCTAAGCCTGGGAGAGCCAGACTTTACAGTGCCAGATTTCGTGAAAGACGCAGCTATTAAAGCTGTGGAAGACAACTACCACTCCTACACTCCTGTAGATGGTTACGCAGATCTCAAACAGGCCGTTATAACAAAATTTAAAAGAGATAACAGCCTCACCTATACAGCTACTCAAATAGTAGTATCTACTGGGGCAAAGCAATCACTTTACAACCTGGCACAAGTGTTACTAAACCCTGGAGATGAGGTATTACTACCGGCTCCTTATTGGGTGAGTTACAGTGATATTTCTAAGGTAGCTGGTGGTGTTCCTGTTGAGATAAAAACCTCTATAGACACAGATTTTAAAGTTACTCCACAAGAGCTTGAAAAGGCCATTACTCCAAAAACAAAAATGATGATATACAGCAGCCCTTGCAACCCAAGTGGCTCTGTGTATAGTAAAGAGGAGCTAAGAGCTTTGGCTGATGTCTTAGTGAAATATCCAGATATTATTGTGATTAGTGATGAAATTTATGAGCACATTAATTTCACCCAACAGCATGCGTCAATGGCACACTTTGAGGACATGTATGACCGCACAGTAACGGTTAATGGTGTGTCTAAAGCCTTCTCTATGACAGGTTGGAGAATTGGATACATTGGAGCGCCTGAGTACATCGCTAGAGCTTGTAACAAAATGCAAGGTCAGGTAACAAGTGGCGCTAATTGTATTGGACAAAAAGCTGCTGTTACTGCTTTAGAGAATTCCCCAAGTAAAATTAAATACATGATAGATGCATTTAAAGAGCGTAGGGGCTTAATTTTAGGATTACTTGCAGATATAGACGGCTTTAAAATTAACGAGCCACAAGGAGCCTTTTATGTGTTTCCAGACATTTCTTATTACTTCGGAAAAACCCTGCGTGGCACTACCATAAATAGTGCTACAGATTTCTCTCTATATTTATTAGAAAACGCCAAGGTAGCTACTGTAACCGGAGAAGCCTTTGGAGACCCAAACTGTATCAGAATTTCTTATGCCGCATCTAATGATGATATTACTGCCGCTATGAGACAGATAAAAGAAGTATTGGCCTAAAACCTCAACTCTTTTTAAAACAAAAAAAGCACTGAAAAATCAGTGCTTTTTTTGTTTTAATGTATATCGTCTTACTGTACTATCAAACTTTTGTTTGCTGTACCACTTGGTGTTGTAATACTCACAATATAAGTTCCGCTTGTTACAATAGGATCTATAGAAAAAGTACTTGTTGAAACTGTTTTTGTATATACAACACTACCTAAGATATTATAAACAATTACAGTGGCCGAAGCAGTATCTGAAGCTAAAGCTATATTTATTTGAGATCCTGTGCTTGGATTTGGAAAGATGTTAAAATCTACAACTGAAGTCTCTTGAGTACCTAATGAACACTCCATTACAATAGCATTAGCACTTGCAGGTATTGTGTTTGCAAAAGTTGACAAATTTGCAATAGGCCAAATATCATTAATAAGTAAAGTGTTATCTGCACCTATTAAACAGTAGGTTGGATAAGCCGAAATACCCAAGTTAGTATCTACAGCCCCTGCGCCACCCTCTGCACTAACTGCCGGTGCGTGAGTAAAATCTCCACCAAAGGCATTTTCAAAGGCAATTACTTCTGCATCACTATCTGTGCCGTTGTTAACAGACAACATAAATAGATTTCCTTGATTACACCCATAGGTGTCATGGAATTCATTGAAAATAGGAGTAGTTGTTTGACAAGGGCCACAAGTATCAAAGAAAAAATCAAGATAAACATATTTTCCTTGAGAGGTTAAATCATAAAGATTCCATGTATTGCCATCTGTGTCTGTGACAGTAAAATCATCTACGACATCTCCAACATTATAGTTTTGCACTTGAGCAAAAACAACTGAGGTAATAAGCACTAGAAAAGCGCTGAGTATAATTCTTTTCATAATTTATTTTTTTACTAAACTAGTTATAATTATGTAGTTGATTAAAAAAAATGAGGTTAAAGTGAGAAATTAATACCTTTATGTGTGTTTAAAAAGGGTGTTACACAAGAAATTAAAAATTTAATTTATTAATAGTAACTTTGCTCCTTAAAAAAACTACCAATATCATGGCAAAAATTCTACTATTAGGAGCAGGAGAATTAGGGAAAGAATTTGTAATCGCAGCTCAACGACTAGGGCAATATGTTATAGCTGTAGATAGCTACAAAAATGCACCTGCCATGCAAGTGGCCCATGAGTTTGAAGTCATTAACATGCTTGATGGAGAGGCCCTAGACAGTATTGTTTTAAAACACAAGCCAGACTATATTATTCCAGAGATAGAGGCAATTAGGACAGAGCGTTTGTATGGCTATGAAAAGCAAGGATACACTGTTGTACCTTCTGCCAAAGCCACAAATTACACCATGAATAGAAAAGCCATAAGAGATTTGGCTGCTAAAGATTTAGATTTGCAAACAGCAGCATATACCTATGCTAGTTCAGCCCAGATGCTGAAAGATGCTGTCATGAAAATTGGTATGCCGTGCGTTGTTAAGCCTTTAATGTCCTCCAGCGGTAAAGGACAAAGCACCATAAAAAGCCAGGCAGATATAGAAAAGGCCTGGCTATATTCTCAAGAAGGATCTAGAGGAGATGTAGCCGAGGTAATTGTAGAAGCTTTTATAGATTTTGATTATGAAATCACCTTACTTACAGTTACCCAGAATAATGGCCACACCTTATTTTGCCCACCCATAGGCCATAGACAGGAAAGAGGAGATTATCAAGAAAGCTGGCAGCCTGCCTTGATGCAAGAACAGCATTTAAAAATAGCTCAAGAGATGGCCAAAAAAGTCACAAAGGCATTAACGGGTAATGGTATTTGGGGTGTAGAGTTTTTTATCTCTAATAAAAACGGAGTTTATTTCTCTGAACTATCTCCAAGACCTCATGATACAGGAATGGTAACCCTTGCAAATACTCAAAATTTTAATGAGTTTGAACTGCATTTACGGGCTATTATTGGATTACCTATACCAGAAATAACACTAGAGAGAAATGGTGCTAGCGCAGTACTACTAGCGTCTGCAAACTCAGAAAATCCAACTTTTGAAAACCTAGAGGTTTTGGCAAACGCTCCAAAGACAGATTTTAGACTTTTTGGAAAACCAACCTCAAGACCCTACAGAAGAATGGGAGTTGTAGTGTGTTATGATTCCATAAATAGTGATGTTACAGCTATCACAAAAAAAGCAAAAGAGTTGGCAGCAAAGGTAAAAGTTCTTCCTTAAGTTTATTGTTTTTTAAACTGAGTAAGGGTTTTATAAAAATCTTCTTGCACGGGTCTATCTTTAGGGATTTCTCTCAAGGGTTCTACTTCACGCAGTGTCTCGTGGCAATCTTTAGGAAGGCTTTGGTATAATTTTGTGCCAGCTGTTTTCCAAGCAAGCATTTGCTGGGACACCTCTTTAATAGCCTTGGCAGGATTTCCAACAATAAGCTGTCTTGGGGCAAAGACACTCTCGGCTTTTACAAAAGCCATAGCACCTACAATACACTCATCTGCAATAACAGCACCGTCCATTATTACACTATTCATGCCCACCATAGTATTACGACCTAAATTAGCACCATGTATAATTGCGCCATGACCCACATGAGCTCCTTGTTTTAAAACAATAGATTTTCCAGGAAACATGTGCACAGTGCAGTTTTCTTGTACATTCACGCCGTTTTCTAAAATAATTTCACCCCAATCTCCACGAATAGCAGCACCTGGACCTATATAACAGTTCTCACCAATAATAACATTGCCAGTAACTGCCGCAAGTGGATGTACAAAACTAGATTCATGTACTACCGGTATATGGCCTTTAAAAGAATAAATCATTTGAATGTTTTTAAAGTCTTTTTGGTAAAATCACTGAGCACCAATCTTCCAGAAATAACAGCACGATCTGCAAGCAGAGTATCCCAGTGATCTGTCCCTGCCCACATTACTTTTTTCATTTCAGCCATAGCCTCAGGGTTATAAGCACACAAGTTTTCTGCAAATAATTGCACAGCAGTATCTAGAGCCTCCGTAGATTCATGCACACTGGCATATAAACCTTTTTGTTGTGCCCACTTAGCATCATAGAAGGAATTAGCATCAATGGCAATTTGAGACATACCCGTTAAACCTAATTTACGCTCCACGGCAGGTCCTACCACAAAAGGACCAATACCAACATTTAATTCACTGAGTTTTATAGAGGCAAACTTACTAGCCATACAATAATCTGTTGCACTGGCAAGACCTACTCCACCTCCTACAGTTTTACCTTGTATACGGCCAATAATAAATTTAGGGCATTTTCTCATGGCATTGATAACATTGGCAAAGCCACTAAAAAATATCCGTCCAGTCTCTGGGTCATTGATACTAACTAGCTCTTTAAAACTAGCTCCTGCACAAAAAGTTCTATCTCCACCACTTTTTAAAATAATAACTTTTACAGCATCGTTTTCTCCTGCGTGGGTAATGGCATCTGTTAGTTTGGCTAGCAAATCTCCAGGCAAACTATTGTGCGCTGGATGGAAAAACTCTATGGTTGATATGCCGTCTTGTATATCGTGTTTTACGTAAGGTGCTGTCATAATTTTAGTTCAAAAAAGGATGTTAAATCAAGAAAAGTTGTTGTAATACTATTTTTACGACTACTGGTCTAATAAATTAAATTGTTCGAAATGATGATTCAGATGTTTGCGCTCCAATAAATACCACTGGTATTTATTTAGTTCTCCAAAAACAAGATTCTTTAAAACTGCATCAGGATTTTGTGTAAAGAAATCTAAATACCTATCTCTTTGTTGTATAAACTTGGTTATGGCGGTCTCTAAATCTGGGTGTGTTAAGCTACCCAGCGTATCTTTCTCCAAATGCGGAAAGTTAGAATTGGTTGGAAACTTCTCATAATTATACAAACTATCTTGGAGTTTCTCTAGGTACTTCTCTGGGGTTGTAATTTCAAAATCTTGCAGCTCACCAGAAGCTATTTTATAGGTGTATTCTAAATGTTCCACCATATGCTGGGGTGTCATTATCCCCCATTTTGGTTTACTTTGTTCAGTAAGTTTAGCCAAACAAGATGCAATTTTAGAAGTAGTTAACTCCACAAATACCTCTTGTTTTTTTTCTACCATGGTCAATATGGTGGCAATACACACCAATGGATCTTCTTTTTCTGCTGTTTTTGGAAGTAATGCATTGGCTTTATCTATATTGGTGTCAAACACCTCAACATACCATTTTACAATACCACTTGGGTGTTCTTTTCCTCTAGCATCTCTATCTACTTTTTGCTTACAGGTTAACCTTACATAAAGTGTGTCATTGTTATAAATAGGACGTAAAAAACGAATTTCCTCGAGCCCATAATTTGCTGCTACAGGGCCTTTATTTGGGTATACAAATAATCCTGCAGCCATAGAGATAATAAAATACCCATGTGCGGTACGCTTTTCAAAAATACTGCCATCAAGACTCGTGATGTCTGTATGTGCGTAGAAATGATCCCAAGTAATATTTCCGAAGTTTACAATATCTGTATCTGTGATGGTTCTGTTATGTGTTTTTAAAGACATCCCCGGCTGGATGTCTTCCCAGTGGTAGGTAAAAGGATGGGCTGGAGCTTCAATATAAGCTGCCTTAGGCTGGTAAATACCTGTTACCTTTGTTAGGCTTGTCGGGCTTCCTTGAATGGCGCAACGCTGCAAGTAATGTTTTACACCGCGCATACCTCCCATTTCTTCTCCACCTCCAGCACGCCCGGGTCCTCCATGAATAAGACTTGGCAAGGGAGAACCATGACCTGTACTTTGGGCGGCACTCTCACGGTTTAATATTAAAATACGTCCATGATGGCTGGCAGCGCCCACAGCGTAGTCTCTGGCTGTGGTATTATCATTGGTTACTATAGAGCTAACCAAAGAGCCCTTACCCATCTTAGCCAAGGTAATAGCATCTTGCAAAGTATCATAAGGCATCAAGGTGCTCACTGGACCAAAAGCCTCTATAGTGTGCGCATTTTCGTTTTGTAAAGGAGTATCTTCTCGCATTAAAATGGGCTTTAAAAAGGCCCCTTTTTGAGCATCTGCTCCTAAAACCTTAAACTCATTAAAATCTCCATAGACCATCTGAGCTGTCTGGGCAATTTTAGCAACTTGCTCTTTTACAGATTCTCGTTGGCTAACACTTACCAAAGAACCCATGCGCACCTCTTTTAATCGAGGATCACCAATGGTTACTTTGTCAAGTTGTTTAGACAAGGCGTTTTGTACATCATCTATTACATCTTGCGGCACAATAATACGACGAATAGCAGTACATTTCTGACCACATTTTGTAGTCATTTCATTACGGACTTCCCTTATAAACAAATCAAATTCTGGAGTACCAACAACTGCATCTGGTCCTAAAATAGCCGCATTTAAACTATCTGCTTCCATAGTAAATGGCACCGATTCTCTAGTTAATTGCGGATGGTTTTTAAGCTGCCTACCAATATTTGCAGAGCCTGTAAATGTTACCACATCTTGAGACCCAACGGTGTCTAAGATATTCTTGGCAGTACCACTGATGAGTTGCAAGGATCCTTCAGGGAGTATCCCTGAAGCTATAATCTCTCTTGCCACAGCCTCTGTTAAATAAGCTGTTTGTGGTGCTGGCAATACAACGGCTGGCATTCCTGCCATCCAGTTTACTGCGCACTTTTCTAGCATCCCCCAAACCGGAAAATTAAATGCGTTAATATGAACGGCAACACCTTCTCGGGGCACCATAATGTGATGGGCCATAAAGCGACCTCCACGAGACAAATCTATAGGGTCTCCCTCCACATGATAGGTTTGATTAGGAAATAACTTTCTAAGAGAAGCATTGGCAAATAAATTTCCAAAACCTCCTTCTATATCAACCCAACTATCTCTTTTTGTAGCGCCAGTACGGTAGCTGATTTCATAAAAAGCTTGCTTTCTTTTGGTCAGGTACATCGCCAAACTCTTGAGCATATTCCCTCGTTGTTGGAAGGTCATTTTACGTAATGCATACCCCTTATCACGTCCATATTGGAGTATAGAAGCAACATCTAATCCTTCTACTGTAGTACTGGTGAACTGCTCCCCAGTAATGGAATCAAAAACAGGAATCCCTTCTCCGTTTCCAGATTGCCATTGGCCTTGTACATAGTGTTGTGTTTTTTGTCCCATGATGCTTGTCTTGTGATTACTTCTTATATTTCAACCAATTAAATGCTAGTGTGGCCGGCTTTGATTATACATTTACATTCTCTATAATAGCAGCATAACCCTGCCCTACTCCTATACACATAGTAACAAGAGCGTATTTCTTTTTTGTTTGTTGTAACTCAAGGGCTGCACTATAGGTAATTCTTGCTCCTGTAACTCCCAGTGGATGACCAATGGCAATAGAGCCTCCGTTGGGGTTTATTCTCGGGTCATCATCCTGTAAACCCCATGTACGAATACATGCCAAAGCCTGTGAAGCAAAAGCTTCATTAAGCTCTATAACATCCATATCCTCCATAGCAAGTCCTGCTTTTTCCAAGGCTTTATTAGAGGCCTTTACAGGACCAATACCCATAATTCTTGGTTCTACTCCAACTACCGCAGAACTTACAATTCTAGCCATAGGTTTTAAATTGTATTTTTTTACAGCATCCTCAGAGGCAATAAGTGTTGCTGCTGCACCATCGTTTAATCCTGAAGCATTACCAGCGGTTACACTCCCGCCCTCTTTTTTAAAGGCTGGACGTAATTTTGCAAGTATTTCTTTTGAAGAATTTGGTTTAATAAATTCATCGTCTTTAAATACAATAGGATCTTTTTTTCTTTGTGGAATTTCTACTGCAACAATTTCTTTGGCCAACCGACCACTTTTTTGAGCAGCAGCAGCTTTCATTTGGCTATTGTAGGCAAAGGCATCTTGATCTTCTCTAGATATAGCATATTTGGCCACTAGATTCTCTGCAGTAACGCCCATACCATCAACACCGTATAATGAAGCCATTTTTGGATTTACAAAACGCCATCCAAAGGTAGAGTCATACATTTTACTATCACCCCCATAAGCGCTTGATGGTTTTGCCATTACATATGGGCCTCGTGTCATGTTCTCCACACCGCCTGCAATAAACAAATCTCCATCGCCAGCTTTTATTGCTCTATTGGCGTGTATAATAGCAGATAAGCCACTACTACACAATCTATTCACGGTTTCTCCAGGCACGCTAAAGGGTAGGCCCGCCAAAAGCAAACTCATACGAGCTACATTACGGTTATCCTCTCCAGCTTGATTGGCGCACCCCATAATCACATCATCAAAAGCTTCTTTTGGAAGTTGCGGGTTGTTTGACACCAAAGCCTTGATGACATGTGCTCCCAAATCATCGGTGCGAATGGCACTTAGTGTTCCTTTGTAATTTCCGATAGGCGTTCTTACACCATCAATTATATATGCTTGTTTCATAATTTCATTTTAAAAGATCGAAAAAAAATAAACCCGCCATAGGGTCTGTATTGTTATTTTTCCCAATCCTTATTCGTCCTGTAAACAACTCCCTTAAAAAGCGCCACGAGCTCATCACCTTTTTTGACCTCAACGATATTAAAACCAACTTTGGTTTTTTGCACATCTAAAGTAGCCTCTGCAGTGATATAATCACCAAGATGTAAAGCCTCTATATGGTTGATACTTGTCTCTATAGATACCGCATACCTGCCATGTGTATTTGCTGAAAAACCAAAGGCAGTGTCTGCCAATGCATAACTAATGCCGCCATGGGCCTTATTCATGCTGTTGAGCATTTCTTTACGGATGGTCATTCCTACTTTTACGCGGCCTATTTCACAACTAAGAATCTCTATGCCAAGCCAACTGCTATAAGCATCTTGAGAGAGCATTTTATAGGGTATTGTGGTTCCTTCCATTTAAAAAAAAGTTTCGTTTTTTAAATTCATTGTTCTTAGTAACGCAGAACAACGATATCTATCCTCATGGTAATGGTTATAGAGCGTATCAAGTTGTTTGACACACCAATCTATTGATTTTTCATCTGCCCAGGCCAATAGTCCTTTTGGGTAATTAACTCCTTTGGTCATCGCTGCATCTATGTCTTTGGCACTTGCAATGTTTAAAAACAATGCATCTGCAGCTTCGTTTATTAACATCACTAAAATTCTATCCAATATGGTGTTTAAAATAGCAGGATTATTTTCTGGCACTGGTGGTATGGCTCCTTGTGAGTAGTCATAAAATCCTTTGCCAGATTTCCGGCCTAAATAACCTGCTTCTGCAAAGCGTTTTTGAGTAAAGGAAGGCTTGTATCTTGGATCATGGTAAAAGGCCTCAAATACAGTTTGTGTTACGGTATAATTTACATCATTGCCGATGAAGTCCATGAGCTGAAAAGGTCCCATCTTAAACCCACCCACACTTTTTACAGCATGGTCTATGGTTGCAAAATCTGCGATACCCTCTTCATATATTCTAAGGGCCTCTCCGTAAAAAGGTCTGGCTACTCTATTTACAATAAACCCAGGAGTATCCTTAGCTACAGCAACTACTTTTTTCCAGTTTTCAATAGTGGTCTGTGAGGTGGCAAGTACCTGTGAACTAGTTTGTATGGCAGGAATTACCTCCACCAATTTCATAAGGGGTGCAGGATTAAAAAAATGAATCCCTATGCATCTAGCTGGATTTTTTAAGACAGAAGCTATAGAGGCTATAGACAAAGAAGAGGTGTTGGATGCTATAATGCAAGTATCACTTACATACCCCTCTAATTCTTGAAATACCTTCTTTTTAACCTCAATATTCTCAACTATAGCTTCAATGGTTAAATCACTATGGGCCAATTCTTTTAATGAGTTTACGTAGCGTATGTTATTTTGGATAGCATCTTTCTCTTGGGAGGAGATACGTCCCTTCTCCACCAATCGATTTGTGATTTTCTCTAAACTTTGTTTAGCTGTATCGAGTGCCTGCTGATGTACATCAAACAATGTAACTAGACACCCAGCAGCAGCAGCTACTTGAGCAATTCCAGAACCCATAGTTCCGCTACCAATAATACCTACGTTTTTAATCATCTAGTTTCCTTTAAAGTTTGGTTTCCTTTTTTCCACAAATGCAGAAACGCCCTCTTTGTAGTCATTGCTATTTGCTGCCTGTATTTGCAGTTTACTCTCAAGTGCTAATTGCTGCTCTAAGGTATTATTAAAAGATGCATTTAACAATTTTTTTGTGAGCCCTAATGCTTTGGTTGGCAATTGAGCCATATGAAGGGCTAAACTATGAACCTCCTGGTGAAACGTTTCTGGAGGAAACACTTTATATATCATGCCTAAATCTTGTGCTTGTGCTGCGCTTACTTTATCTCCCAGTAACATCAAGGCAGATGCTTTTTGGAAACCAATGAGTCTTGGTAAAAAAAAGCTCCCAGCACTATCTGGAACTAGACCTATTTTACTGAAAGCCTGAATAAAACTAGCTTTCTCACTTGCCACGACAATATCACAGGCTAGCGCAATATTTGCGCCCGCGCCAGCAGCTACTCCATTAACTGCCGCAATCATAGGTTTTTCAATAGCTCTAATTCTTGTAATGATAGGATTGTAATGTTCTTCTAGTATTTTTTTAAATCCTGGGTGTAGTTCTGGAGTTGTTACTTCTTTTAAATCCTGGCCGGCGCAAAAAGCTTTACCCTGTCCAGTGATCACTATGGCACGTATGTTTGGGTCTGCCTCACAGGCATCAAGTTGATTTTGTAAAAGCAACGCCATCTTACCATTAAAACTGTTAAATACCTCTGGGCGGTTTAATGTTAAGGTTGCTACACCACTCTCTATTCTAGTTGTAATACTTTTCATAGCTTTCTATAGGTAAGGATATACTCCTTGAATTCCACTAAGGGAATTAATTTATTATTTCAAACATTTAAAGTAATCAAAAGGCTCTAAACATGCTTCGCATTTAAATAATGCTTTGCAAGCAGTAGACCCGAACTGGCTTACTAAATGTGTATCTGTACTTTTACATTGAGGGCAAATTACTTTTTTTGCACCTGCCAACAATACATCTTTGTCTGCACTCTCAGACAATGGTCTGGCAATTCCGTAGGCTTCCATTTTCTGCAATCCAGACTCGCTAATCCAGTCTGTACTCCAAGCTGGGGCCAATACAAGCTCCACCATCACTTTTTTGCCCAATGGGGCAAAGGCTATTTTTAAATCATCCCCAATAACATCCATAGCTGGACATCCAGAATAAGTGGGTGTAAGTTTCACATACACCGTCCCATCTTTTTCTTTAGCTTCTCTTATTACCCCGAGGTCCAAAACAGTTAATACCGGAATCTCTGGATCGCTTACCTGTTCCAAAATTGGAAGAAGATGCGTGTCTATACTTACCTGGGTTACTGCCATTGTTTTTTTATTACCACTGCATGTTTGGATAGGTGCGTTGCATGTACTGTAAATCTGCCAATAAATACCCCATGTGTTCACTGTGCACTCCTTTTTTACCTCCACGAGAAAAATACGTGCTCTGAGGAACCTCTAGAGTTGCTAGTTCAAAGAGATCTGTAACCTCTTTGTAATAGGCCTTTTTTAGTTTTGAAACATCTACACCTACACCTTCCAAGGCCATTGCTGTGTCTGCATCTGTCATGTCAAAAAGCTCCTGTGTATAGGGCCACAAATCATGTATTGCCTCTTGCATTTTGGCAGCGCTCTGCGGGGTCCCATCACCCAATCGTTTTACCCAGTCTCCAGAAAATCGTTTGTGATAACTTACTTCTTTGATTCCCTTTTTTGCGATAGCGGCTAGGGTTTCATCTTTGCTTGATTGTAATTCTTTCAGTAGCAACAAATGAAACACATCAAAAAGGTATTGACGTCCAATCACATATCCAAAATGAGTATTGGGCTGTTCTACAAGTAATACATTTTTGTAATGTCTCTCTAAACGTAAAAATGCAATATCATCCTCTGTTTTATTTTCGCCAGAAATTTTAGCGGCATACTGATAGTAACTTCTTGTTTGACCAATAAGGTCCAAAGAGATGTTTGTACCCGCAATATCTGTCTCTAAACTAGGACCATGTCCACACAGCTCTCCTAGACGTTGTCCAAGAATAAGGCTATTGTCTGCAATACCTAAAATGTAATTGTATAAATGTTCGCTTTTCATATTACATATGCTTTACCTGGTCTGGTAACTTATAAAATGTTGGGTGTCGGTATACTTTGTCTTGAGCTGGCTCAAAGAGTTCTCCATTGTTTTCTGGGTTACTTGCGGTTATATTACTGCTTTTTACGACCCAAATACTCACGCCCTCGTTGCGTCTTGTGTAAACATCTCTTGCGTTTTCAAGTGCCATTTCTTCGTCTGCAGCATGCAGGCTACCAAAATGACGGTGTTCTAATCCGTTTTTACTTCTTACGAAGATTTCCCATAAGGGCCAATTATTATCCATATCTATTGTATTTGATACTAGATTGCTATTTTAATTTTTAATGCCTCTTTTTTTGCGGCATGTGCCATGGCTGCATCTCGCACCCAAGCACCGTTTTCCCAGGCTGCTACTCGCGCGCTTATACGCTGCTTGTTGCAGGGGCCGTGGCCTTTTACTACTTGCCAAAACTCATCCCAATCTATGGCACCAAAATCATAACTTCCTGTTTGTTTGTTGAGTTTTAAATCTGGATCTGGAATCGTTAACCCAAGTAAATCTGCTTGGGGTACAGTTTGGTCAATAAATTGTTGGCGCAGCTCATCGTTAGACTTACGTTTTAACTTCCACTTCATAGATTGCTCCGTATGAACACTCTCTGCATCTGTTGGGCCTAACATCATTAAACTTGGCCACCACCATCTATTAAGTGCATCTTGAGCCATGTCTTTTTGCTCCTTGGAGCCCTTACAAAGCTTTAACATAATCTCAAACCCTTGCCTTTGATGAAAACTCTCTTCTTTACACACCCGAACCATAGCTCTTGCATAAGGACCAAATGAGGTATTACACAAAGGCACTTGATTTATAATGGCTGCGCCATCCACAAGCCAACCAATTGCGCCCATATCTGCCCAAGTTAGAGTTGGGTAATTAAATATTGAAGAGTATTTTGCTTTACCACTGTGTAACTGCTGGTATAATTCTTCACGAGAAATTCCAAGTGTTTCACAAGCAGAATACAAATAAAGGCCGTGTCCTGCCTCATCTTGTACCTTTGCCAGTAGGGCAGCCTTTCTTCTTAAAGAAGGCGCTCTGCTTATCCAGTTTCCTTCTGGCAGCATCCCAACAATCTCTGAATGGGCGTGCTGAGAGATTTGACGAATGTGCGTCTTCCTATATTTCTCTGGCATCCAATCTTTGGGTTCTATTTTTTCGTCACGTGCAATGCGCGCTTCAAAAATTTCTTCTAGGTTTTTAATTTGTTCGTTGCTCATAGTTTTTAAGATTTATACATCAAAATCAACTTTTACTTTATCTGTGGTGGGTACTGCCTGGCAACTCAAAACAAGGTTTTGTGACACTTCCTTATCATTGAGCGCATAATTTATTTTCATCTCTACATTGCCATCTAAAACTCTACATTTACAGGTAGAACACACACCACCTTTACAGGCAAATGGCAAATCTGCTCCTGCTTCTAGGGCAGCATCTAAAATATTATCATAATGTTCTGTCATGGTAAAATGAAACTCTTTACCACCATCTACAATTGTTACTTCTACTCCCTCTAAACTTTGCTGAGACAGCCGTGCAGCACGTTTTTTATCCTCTTCAGTTAGTCCAGAAACAAATAACTCATAGTGAATATTAGCCTCTGGCATACCAGCATTCATTAGTGCTTTTTGAACCAAAAATATCATCTCCTCTGGGCCGCACAAAAAGGCTTCATCAAGAGCCGGCACATGTACTAATTTACTGAATATTTCACCTAATTTCTCTTGTGTAAAACGCCCGTTAAAAAGCTCAGCATCTCTGTGCTCTTTGGTTAAGAAATAAAAAATCTCTAACCTCCCAAAATACTGATTTCTAAGCTGTTCTATTTGTTCCTTAAAGATAATAGATTTTACAGTACGATTCAAATAGAATAATTTAAACCTAGCTTTTGGCTCTTTTGCTAGGTGTGTCTTTATCATAGAGAGTACTGGAGTAATACCACTTCCAGCCACAAAGGCTATGTATGTTTTTTCTTGGGTTGAGATTGGAACACCAAACTTTCCACTTGGAGGCATTACCTCTAGGGTATCTCCAGTTTGCAATACATCATTTACATAGCTGGAAAACACTCCTCCCGGAATTTTTTTAACAGCTACCTGCCACTGGTGATCTACCATACTAGAACAAATACTGTAAGAGCGCCTTGTATCCTGGCCATCAATGATTGCCTTAAGGGTTAGGTGTTGGCCTTGGGTATAATAAAACGCTTTAGATAAACTAGCGGGCATTTCAAAGCTAATAACAGAGCAATCTGGGGTTTGCTTGGTTATGTTCTTAATTTTTAATGTATGAAATGAAGCCATATAGTTGTATTATTCTACAAAACTAACGATTGTTAGTTAGATTAGCAAATATCTCAAAATAATTATACAATACCAGATATTAGTACAGATACCAATTCTTTCTTTAAAACATTTACCTCTAGTTTTCCTCGTTTCTCATTCCAGAGATAGAGGGTTCTTAGGGTTGAGAGGATTGAAAAAAGGATAACCTCAGGTTCTTTGGCTTTAATTTGCTTTTCTTGGATTCCTTGTTTTATAATGCTTCTGAAATTTTCTTCGTACTGATCTCGCATGGCAATAAAGTCTAACAAATCTTGGCCATCGAGATGCATCCAATCGTTATTTAAAGCCGCAATGGCATCTGCATGGTGCACGGTTATATCTATATGTACTTCAATGAGTTTTTTTAGGCGCTGCAAAGCAGTGCCGTCTTGAGCGGTAATGGTTTGAGTGCTGTTGGTAAATTCTTTAGCAACATGGAGTACCAAGGAGGATAAGATTTCCTGTTTACCTTTAATGTGGTTGTATAAACTTGCCGCCTTTATATCCATTTGCTGGGCAATGTCTCTCATTGAAACGGCACTGTATCCTTTTTCTTTAAATAGTTTTGCTGCAACAACAACTATTTCTTTTTTGCGGGTTAGTTTCATTACAGTAAATATAATAAAACAATCTTGGCAAAACAGAGAATTATAACCCGTATGAAATTGGCACCTAACACAACAAAATATATGGCATAAAAAAAGCCCTACACTTGTAGAGCTTTTTTTGAAGTATGTACTTTTAAATTAATAGTTCCAAAGATCTATTTCAATATTTCTAATTTGTTCTTTTATTCTGTCTGACTCCAAAAGTTGCATAAATGCATTTTCACTTATGTATTCTTTAACAGCTCTATCTCCTTGAACATTTTCTTCTTTGTAAATAAGACTATTAAATCTTCTTGAGTTTAATAAATGATCAAAAGAAATAGGTCTTGAGGTGTTTTTTCTATTAAAAGCTTTTGCCTCATGCAGTACATTTCGTGCAGCTGGAAAATAAACCCAAAACAGCTCAACTAAATTATCACCACCACCATCATCTGCAAAAGCTTTTGATCGTGCCTCTGGAGCGACAGGGCAAATTCCTAGTACACGATATCTAAGTTCGCCAAGGCGAGAATCTAAATACCATAACCCTCGTATTCTCCACTGCTCTATATCTGCAGCATCAAGAGTGAATTCTCTAATATACTCATCATCTACAATGCCTTCTGCATTGAATTGGTCAATACCATAATCTGTAGTATCTCTATACACTAAAGAAGCGTCTAAATCTTTTAGGGTTCTTTTTTGAGTGAAATAAGAGTCTGAATACACATCTTTTATAGTACCGTTTTTCATGTTGGTTACAAGAACATCATATAAAGGACGTCTATCAGAACCAATGTTGTTGGTATCTATAGGATAGTATAATGGGAAGTTTACACGCTCATCAAGATCGATAATCTCCCAGGTGGCCTTTGACCAAAGCAAATCACGCTCGTCTATATAACCATATGGCAATGGCTCATCATTATCATAAGCAATTTGATCCAAGGTCTTTACTCCGATATCCTCTGGTGTTGTAGAGTTTAATATATTTAATTGTGCATTTGCACTAGATATACCTAGAACAACAACAAAAGCAGCTAAAACTATATTCCTAAATTTCATTTGTTCTTTTATTAAAAAAGTAATCGTAATAATCACCCTTGACATTAAAAATAACGCATGTAAAGCGTGATTATTATATTTCTTAGTTTGTTAACTCAATACAAATTGGAGAAATCTTCTTCAATTTGTAACCGCTGTTTCCAGCTATGTTTGCAGTGATGTCAAAAATTTGAAGTGTCTCACCACGCTTTGCTCTTTTAAGAGCTCCAGAGGCTTGACTATTTAATTTTCTGCCATTTACCTTGATTGTTGGTTGACCACTTACTTTGAAACTAAATCCAGTTACATTTAACTTAAGATCAAAATCAAAATCCTGTAATGCTGCACCAACACTTGACTTCTCAAGTCCTTGACGTTGCATTCTAACACAACCTCCATCTCCATCTTCACCACGAATGGTTCCTGTTGGGCGTGGAATATCCTTAATACGGAAAGTTGCACTATCTCTTACCGGATCTCCGTCAGGAAGGGTACCAGATACATTAATAGTTACTTCTCTACCCGTTCCAGGGTTCATCATATATGAACTTCCTTTCACTTTACTTAACCCTGAAGCGTTAGCTCTAATCTTGTTATCTTGAATACCCGCAAATGTAATAGTCATTGGGTTAGACACCCCACGATACACTACATTCATTTTGTCTGCGGCAATAGTAGCATTATTTGGTTTATTAATGGTTGTAAACTTTTTGTCTACAAGTACCTCAACCTCATTACCATCTTGCATGTAAACAAGTTTTCCAGTAATTTTATGATCACCAACTGAACCAGTTCCTACTTTAAGCACTACTTTACCACCGTCATACTCAAATTGGTTGTCCTTGACTTCTTTTCCATCCACCAATAACTCAACTCTTGCAGGTCTTGTAGAAGCATCTACTCGACCCAGTGATAACATACCATCAAAGGTAGAACCTGTATAATACGCTCCCTTAGAGGTTGTCATAACAGTTTCATAGTTATCAAGCTTTGCAAGTTGCTTCAGGTTTCCTGAAAGAAGTGTAGATAACAATTCATTTTCTACAGACTTGATATCATTTTGGATTTGCGTCATTTTAGTTAATGAAGAAACCATAGGAAAAGCAACATAATTGTAGCTTATGTAGTCCTTAACCACTCCTTCACCATCTGTAATGTCTGCAGAGCTGAAATCATTATTAAGTTGATTTGTTAAGGTTGGATTAGAATCTCCAAGTAATGCTACCATACCATTTCTGTAGGTATCCATTTGATTTAAAAACTCTTGACCAGCTTCTGTCATGGTACCACCTTCATAATAAAGTGCATCTAGATAACCAGAGGTATCCATGGTTTCATAGTCTGTATTATCTTCAACCTCAGATAATAGCATTTCTTTTTGGAGTGCTATATAATCATTGTAGGTTTTTGATAATTGATCTGCAGCATTAGCAGTTGCTGCAGCTGCCTTAAACTCATCGTTCTCATCTGCCTTTTTTGAAATCTCGGCCAATGCTAAAGAGTTTTTAGACGCATAACTTGTATTTGCACGATCTAATTTTTCATTAATTGATCCAAATGCAGATAATACTTCCTTCGACATATTTAATGCCAACATCGCGATGAAAACCAAGTACATAAGGTTAATCATCTTCTGTCTAGGGGTTTGTTTTCCTCCTGCCATAATTTTATTTTAAATATTTTTATTTATTGAAATTATGATTAGTTTCTGCTCATTGCTGATAACATACCACCGTATACTCCGTTTAATGAAGAAAGACTTGTTGTTAAGTGCTCCATTTGTGCTTTTAATTGCTCTGCATTTTCTGCAACACGCTCATTTACCTCAGTTTGACGTGATGTAGACTCTACCTGTACTTTATACAAACTATTTAATGATTCCATTTGAGCCGCAGCCATTGCCATTTCTTCGCTGTACTTTTTAGTAGAGTTCATAGCATCGGCAGTTGGTGTCATTCCTTTTGCTGCACCTTCTAAAGAAGAAATGCTTGTAGAAAGACTCGTGATTAACTCACCATCTATGCGGGCATCTTTTAACATCTGGTCTAATTTTTTTGATAAAAGACCTTCTGGAGACTCTCCCTTTCCACCAGAGGCTGCTCCTCCAGCTAATTCTGGGTATACTAAAGACCAGTCTAGATCATCATCTATTGGTTCGAAAGCAGAAATGGCAAAAATAAGTGCCTCGGTCACAAGACCTACTGTTAATAATGTATTTCCATCAAATGGAAAACCAAAGTCCCAGTGAAGAATTTTAAATAATGCACCAATAATTACAATCGATGCTCCAAGGCCATAGGCCATGTTAAATAATTTTTTTGTAGACTTTGACTGTGCCATAATAATTTTTTTTTAGTTTAAGTTTAAGTAGTTGAGTTTAAGTTTAAGTTTTTAACGTTTTATCTCGCGTCACCGAAGTTTTGATTTAAAGTAATATCTGTACCCATGTAATCTTGTACGGTTCTAAAACCAATGTAGCTTCTTGCAGAATCTGCATATTCATAGTTTCGTGAACTAACCTCTAAAAAGTAAGCAACATCTTTCCATGAGCCGCCACGAGTTACTTTGCGTTGGTTTGTTGGGTCATTTACAAGAGGGTTCATTGTTGAATTATAATCATAAGAAGCAGCCTCATAAGAACTATCTACCCACTCGGCTACATTACCTGCCATGTTATACAGGTTATAATCATTCGGCTCATATGAATTGGCCTCTACGGTGTACAAAGCTTGATCTGCGGCATAGTCTCCACGAAGGGGCTTAAAGTTTGCCAAGAAACAACCTCTATCATTTTTAGTGTAAGGTCCTCCCCAAGGAAAATCTCCTCCTTGGATACCACCACGAGCTGCATACTCCCATTCTGCTTCACTAGGAAGACGGAATGAATTTACGAACTCACGATCTCTTTTTTTCTGATTTGAATTTTTATACAAGGTTCTCCAAGCTGCAAATGCTTTGGCTTGTTTCCAAGTTACCCCAACAACCGGGTAGTCCCCATAGGCCTGATGCCAGAAATAATCATTGTGCATCGGCTCGTTGTAGGAGTAGTTGAAATCTCTAATCCAAACAGTTGTGTCTGGATATATGTTAAGACTTTCTTTTTTGATAAAATCTTTTCTTTGTTTTGACTTGTCTTGTGCAGCCTCTCCAATATCCATGTAAGAATACTGGAAATTAAGTTTAGAAACATCTAGTGTACGCTGCCCGTTGTAAGATTCTTCCATTGGCAGGTACATGCTATCCATAACCTCTACGTAATACTCATCAGGATACTCTGCGGTGTCCCAAATTAAATCTATGTTATTATTGATTTTTCTTCCCTCATAAAAATCATCTCCCATTCCATAGTAGTTATCTTCCATGTATTGGTCATAAGGTGTTTTCTCTTCATCTTCGTTGTCAAGAAATGCAAAATCTCCAATACCAGCATCTCCATCTCCTGGAGTTTCTCCTAATTCATCTGCTAGAATAGCCAATCTTAAACGCACTGTTGAATCACGAACCCACTCTACAAATTGACGGTATTCTGAGTTGGTGATTTCTGTCTCATCCATATAAAAGGAGCGAACAGTAACCGTTTTTGTAGGGGCATCGTTCACAGACACAAAATCATCTCCAGATTTACCCATAACAAAGGCGCCACCTGGTATAAGAGTCATTCCATAGGGTTTCTCTGGAAGCCATTTCTTACCTTTTACTCCAACAAGTTCCCCTCTGTCTCCAGAGTTACAACTGGACATTAAGGCAACAATCGCAGCCAATGCAATAAACTTTTTCATAGGTACTGGGTTAAATTCTAGTTTCAAGTGTGTAAACCTATCGATATATTTTAAAAAAAACAACAAATTTCTTAAAAAACACTTGTTAAAAATTATTCAATTTTAATTGGTCAAACTTCGTTCTTTCGGCGGGCTTTGAGCCACCTTTCAGGTATTTCCTGATTTGTTGCACCCAAATATTCGCCATAGGTGCATGGTAATAACGTTGATGATTTCAATTTATTATCAATATTTGAAATAAAAGGCAATTCTATCCACCATCTTCCAGTCTTGTTACTTTTTTTAAATATTAAAACCTCATTATCAATGGGCACCTTGTAGGTTGTATAGTGTTTTAGGTCCATAAAATCATCATCAGAAACCCTAAAATTTACACCTTCAATGAAGTACCACAATACTTGAGCCAGAAGCATCGCTCCAGATCTAGAATTAGTAAAGTCTGTAATTTCAAATAATGAAAAAGAAGATACCTTATTACTTATTCCTGCATATCTAGATATTGCGCATATTTCCCTGCCATCAAAGCCATTTGGATTCTCCTTGTTATAACTTCCTAATTCTGCACTTTTTATTGAAGAAATATCCATAGAAACCAAATCTGCATTTCTGAAGATAGGCTCTACATCTTTAATATCTGCAGTAACTACTCCTAATCTGTGGGCATCAAAATAGAGCGCTTCCATCAGTGCAATCTCTTGTGGGGGATTGAAAAATGATTGATACCCCAGCACACTATAGTTAAATAGGTTGTAAGGTTTGTCTACAATAATTTTTCCAACATAAGATTTGTTGGTAATTGCCGCCTCTGCATCTCCCAAATCAAAGCGGGTGTCGATATTAACCATATTTATCATAGAACAAACACCGTCATAGGCACGGTATTGAGCATATAAGGCATCTTGGCTACCTCCTAAAATAATTGGAATAATGTTTTTTTTAAGAAGCGAGGCCGTAACTGCTTTTACAGCAAAATAAGAGTCCTCTACACTTGCTCCTTTTTCTATATCTCCAAGATCTGCAATAGTGTGTTTCCAGTTTCCAGGATACAGCCCATATAGGGCCATTCTAACAGTTTCAAACTGTACGTCAAGGCCCATATAATCTATGTCACGCCTGTTTTCTTTACACCCAAAAATAGCAAACTTAACATCTTCTAAATCTGGCAACTCTCCCTTGATAGTGTGCACTAACAACTGTTTTCCTATAGTGCCTGCAGGCAATACCTCGCGATGAGCGATAACAGGCTTTGAGACTGGGGTAAGAAATTCTATCAAAAGATGAAACTATTATAGTATGTGGTTATTTTTTCTTTGCAGCAGCCTTCTTTTTTGCAGGTGCTTTTTTCTTTGCAGCTTTTTTCTTCTTTTTCTTAGGGGCGTTTTTCTCTAAAATAGCTTGCGCATCCTCCAAAGTCATTTTTTCTGCCTTTGTTGTTTTTGGCAACTCAATTTTTGTTTTCCCTTTTAGAAGATTAAAGCGTCCCCATCTAGCTTTCTCTAGACGAATCCCTTCTTCTTCCCAGTTATGAATAAGCTTGTCAATCTCTTTTTGCTTTTTTGTTTCTATTAATTCAATAATATCTGCATCGCTTAGGGTATCAAAGTCATACTTTTTATTGACATTAATAAACATGTTGTTCCATTTAATAAAGGGACCGAAACGACCCGTTCCTTTTTGAACCGGTAAGTCTTCATATATGTATACAGGAGCATCTGCTTTTTTCTTTTCTTCAATTAGCTCAATTGCATAAGACATGTCTACATCAAGAGGGTCTATTCCTTTTGGCAAGGAAACAAACATTTTTCCAAACCTTACGTAAGGTCCAAAACGACCGTTATTAACATCTACCTGCTCCCCTTCATAGGTGCCCAAGTCTTTGGGAAGTTTAAACAAATCCATTACCTGGTCAAAGGTTACCAAATGCAATTGTTGGTCTGGACGCAAACTTGCAAATTTTTTCTCATCATCATCTGGAGCACCAATTTGAGCCATTGGCCCGAATTTTCCTAGACGTACCAAAACAGTTCTACCACTTTCTGGATCTTTTCCTAAAATACGCTCTCCACTTTCTCTTTCAGCATTTTCTTTAACATCCTCAACCGTTGGGTGAAACTTTCCGTAAAACTCTTTTAGCATATGCTTCCAGTCTTCTTTACCGTCTGCGATGTCATCAAAATCTTGCTCTACCTTGGCTGTAAAATTAAAATCTAATACCGAGGAGAAATGCTCCACTAGAAAGTCATTTACGATCATCCCAATGTCTGTAGGCACTAATTTTCCTTTATCACTCCCTATGGTCTCAAGAAGTGTGTTGTCTTTTAAAATTTGGTTTTCTAATGTGAGTTGAAGGTATTTTCTTTCTACGCCTTCTACGGTTCCTTTTTCAACATATTTCCTACTAATTATGGTAGAAATTGTTGGTGCATATGTAGAAGGTCTACCAATACCCAGCTCCTCTAATTGTTTTACCAAAGAAGCTTCAGTAAAACGGTATGGTGGCCTTGTAAAGCGCTCTGTAGCAGTGATATGATTTGCGCTCAATACATCTGCTTTTACTAGTTTTGGAAGCATTCCTTCCTGTTCCTGTTCGTCATTATCAATGCCTTCAAGGTATACTTTCAAAAACCCGTCAAACTTGATCATCTCTCCGTTTGCGGTAAACTGCTCTTTCACCCCTTGAGATGATGTTACAGCGATTTTTACATTGGTACGCTCTAATTGTGCATCACTCATCTGTGAGGCCAGAGTCCGTTTCCATATTAAATCATACAATCGTGTTTGATCATAGTCTCCTTCAATGCTATGGCGAGACATTTGTGTAGGCCTAATTGCCTCATGAGCCTCTTGTGCTCCTTTAGACTTGCCTTTATATTTTCTAGGATGGCTGTAAGCCTCCCCAAAGCTTTTAGTGATTTCTTTTGCCGCAGCCTGCTGCGCATCATTTGATAGGTTTACACTATCTGTTCTCATGTAGGTAATTAAACCTGCCTCATATAAACGCTGGGCTATGGTCATTGTTTTTCCAACAGAGAAATACAATTTTCTTGCTGCTTCTTGTTGCAAGGTTGAAGTTGTAAAGGGTGCCGCTGGAGATTTTTTTGCAGGTTTTTTTATTAAATCTGCAACACTGTAACTGGCATCAATATTTTTTTCTAGAAATGCACGAGCTGCTGCTTGGGTCTGAAAATTCTTTGGCAACTTGGCCTTAAAACTGTTGCCTTGGGCAGTTACAAACTCTGCATCTATTCTATAACTTGCAACAGGATTGAACGCCTCTATTTCACGCTCACGCTCCACAATAAGACGCACTGCAACACTTTGCACACGCCCGGCAGAAAGTCCACCTTTTACTTTACGCCACAACACTGGAGACAGCTCATAACCAACGAGCCTGTCTAGAATTCTTCTAGCCTGTTGGGCATTCACTAGATTATAATCTATTTGTCTTGGGTTTTCAATGGCTTTTAAAATAGCAGTCTTGGTAATTTCATGAAACACAATACGTTTTGTGTTTTCCTTTTTTAAGTCTAACTCTTCGGCAAGGTGCCACGCAATTGCCTCTCCTTCGCGATCCTCATCACTTGCTAGCCATACCATTTCTGCTTTTTTAGCCTCTTTTTTTAAATCTGCAACCAATTTTTTCTTATCAGTAGAGACCATATATTTTGGCGTAAAATCACCATCAACATCAACACCCAGTTCCTTAGAAGGAAGATCTGCTATGTGCCCAAAACTTGATTGCACCTTAAAGTCTTTTCCTAAAAATTTCTCTATAGTTTTTGCCTTTGCAGGTGACTCTACAATTACTAAATTTTTTGCCATTGTATATTTATATGTGGGTTACAAAAGTATGTGAATTTTTTTTAAAGAAAATTTTCAACTCACATTTTTAAAATTATTTGTTTGAGATTCAACTAATATTTAAAGAAAATAAAAAAGAATTCTAAGCATCTTTCAAATAATAAAACAACAAAAGAAATCTGCCATAATGTCATAAACGATCCCTTTTCTTTATCTTTGCATACTAATTGAAATAAATTTTCAAAAGAGAGTATCTAGTATATGGAAAAAACGATTGATGAAAACCTGCAAGGTAATGCCCTTGATGTCACTCCCAAAAACAACAACACAAAAAAATTGTTTATTGAGAGTTATGGCTGCGCCATGAATTTTAGTGATAGCGAGGTGGTGGCTTCCATTTTAAGTAAACAAGGATACAACACTACTCAAATACTAGAAGAAGCAGATTTGGTGTTAGTAAACACCTGTTCTATTAGAGATAAGGCAGAACAAACTGTTCGCAAGCGATTAGAGAAATACAACGCTGTTAAGAGAGATCACAATCCAAAAATGAAAGTTGGTGTTTTGGGCTGTATGGCAGAGCGCTTGAAAGAAAAATTTCTAGACCAGGAGAAAATAGTAGACATGGTGGTTGGCCCTGATGCTTATAAAGACATTCCTAATCTTTTGGCAGAAGTAGAAGATGGAAAAGATGCTGTAAATGTAATTCTATCTAAAGAAGAAACATATGGAGATATTTCTCCAGTAAGATTAAATAGTAACGGTATCAATGCCCTGGTGAGTATTACCAGAGGATGTGATAATATGTGTACCTTTTGTGTGGTGCCTTTTACCCGCGGGAGAGAACGAAGCCGTGACCCTAGAAGTATTTTGGAAGAAATTAATGAGCTATCTGTAAAAGGGTATAAAGAAATCACCTTGTTGGGGCAAAATGTGGACAGCTATCTTTGGTATGGTGGGGGGCTAAAAAAAGAGTTTAAAAACGCGACAGAAATGCAAAAAGCCACGGCAATTTCATTTTCTCAACTACTAGATCAAGTAGCCACAGCGCAGCCCCACATGAGAGTTCGCTTTTCTACCTCAAACCCACAAGACATGACCCAAGATGTGTTTGTAGTCATGGCAAAGCACAAAAATATTTGCAACCATGTACACCTGCCAGTGCAAAGCGGTAGTGATCGTATTTTAAAAGAAATGAACCGCCAGCATACTGTAGCGCAGTATATCACACTGGTAGACAAGCTTAAAGAAATACTACCAGATTGTAGCATTTCTCAAGATTTAATTACTGGATTCCCTTCAGAAACAGAAGCAGATCATCAAGACACATTGGCCTTAATGCAACACGTTAAGTTTGCTTTTGGATACATGTACAAATACTCTGAAAGACCAGGAACGATGGCCGCTAGAAAGTTTGAAGATGACATCCCAGAGGCCACTAAAAAAAGAAGACTGACAGAAATAGTTGAGGCTCAGCGTGCTCACGGGGCTTACAGAACACAAGAGTTTGTTGGCAAGACTACCGAGGTGCTCATTGAGCGTTCTTCTAAGAAAAACCAAGACCAATGGAGTGGTAGAAACCAGCAAAGTATTGTTGTGGTGTTTCCAAAAGAGACCTACCAACCTGGAGATTTTGTAAATGTAAAAATTATACGCTGCACAAGTGCTACACTAATTGGCCAGGCAGTTGGTTTGAGTAAAGCATAAGGACAGAAAAAATTAAAACCTATGGAAAGTGTACAAGCAACAAAGCAACGATTTGGAATTATAGGAAATGATCCTAAACTAAATCGTGCCATAGAAAAAGCAATTCAAGTTTCGCCCACAGATATTTCAGTACTAGTTACCGGAGAAAGTGGTGTTGGGAAGGAAAGCGTACCTAAAATTATACATGCGCTGTCTCACAGAAAACACGGAAAATACATTGCCGTGAACTGTGGCGCCATACCAGAGGGAACCATCGATAGTGAACTCTTTGGACATGAAAAAGGAGCCTTTACAGGTGCTACTGCAACCCGTAGCGGTTATTTTGAGGTTGCAGATGGCGGAACTATCTTTTTGGATGAAGTTGGAGAATTGCCCCTGCCTACCCAGGTAAGACTATTGCGTGTACTAGAAAATGGGGAGTTTTTAAAGGTTGGATCTTCCAAAATCCAAAAAACAGATGTACGTATTGTAGCGGCCACCAACGTGAAAATAGTGGAAGCTATTGAAAAAGGAAATTTTAGAGAAGATTTATTTTACCGTCTCAGTACGGTAGATATTAACCTTCCTCCACTTCGTGAGCGGTCTGAGGATATTCATTTATTGTTTCGAAAATTTGCTAGTGATTTTGCTCAAAAATATAAAATGCCTACCGTGCGCCTTGACCAGAGCGCTATAGATTTGTTATTGAAATATCGCTGGAGCGGAAACATTAGACAGCTAAGAAATGTGGCAGAACAAATATCTGTGCTAGAGCAACAACGAGAAATTAACGCAGTTACTTTAAGCCAGTACTTGCCAAACATGTCTAGCAATTTGCCTGCAGTTATTAGCACTAAAAAAGCAGAAGGAGATTTCTCTAATGAAAGAGAAATACTTTACAAGGTTTTATTTGATATGCAACGAGATGTAAACGATCTTAAAAAGCTTACCATGGAACTCATGAAAACTGGAAATGCAAATAAAGTACAAGAAGAAAACTCATCTCTTATAAAGAAGATATATAGCCAAGAGCAAAACAATGAAGCGGTGCTTGCAGCCATAGTTGAAGAGGATCCAAACGACACCCCTATCGCTAACAAAGTAGAAGTTCTTGACATGCCAAATAGTGACGCTGAGCTTAGAAAAGGAAATTATGATTTTGTAGAAGATGTTAAAGAAGAAGAAAGTTTGTCTTTGCAAGAAAAAGAACTAGAGCTGATAAAAAAATCGCTAGAGAAATATGATGGTAAGCGCAAAGATGCCGCGGATGAACTTGGCATTTCTGAACGTACATTATATCGTAAAATCAAACAATATGATTTGTAATGTAAAATAGTATCTTTGAATACCTAAGACATAAAACTTGCTTTTGTGCTAACAACTACTATATGTTAAAAAAAGGAATCTCATTTTTTATTTTTTTAATCCTTAGCACCGCTATAACGGGATGTGGTATTTATTCTTTTACTGGAGCAGATATCGATTACAGTAAGACCAAATCATTTCAAGTTAATTACTTTCAAAACAACGCTGCTATTGTAGAGCCAGGTATGGCAAGAGAGTTCACCCAGCAGCTTCAAGATCTTCTACTAAACCAAACTAGCCTAGATTTAGTAAACAGTGGTGGAGATCTTACCTATGAAGGCGAAATTACAGAGTATTACATCGCGCCCATTACAGCAACCTCACAAAACACTGCTGCACAAAACAGATTAACCATAAGTATTAATGTGCGTTTTTTTAATAAAAGTAGTGAAGAAAAAGGGTTTGAACAACGTTTTTCATTTTACAAAGATTACACAGGGCAAAGCTTGTTGACCGGCTCAGAACTAGATGATGCTTTAAATGAAATATTTGAGCGCATCACACAAGATATATTTAATAAATCACTCGCAAACTGGTAATATTTTGAACACACAAAACTATACCTTGTTACTGGCAGACCCGCAGCAAATAACAAAGCAGGCACTCCCCGATTTGGTTGAAGTTATTGACGCCTATCCCTACTTTCAAAGCGCAAGAGCATTGTGGTTAAAGGGCTTGAAAAATCAAGAGAGTTTTAGATACAATGATGCTCTTAAACTTACAGCGGCGCACACCACCAATAGAGACATATTATTTGAATTTATTACCTCAGAGACCTTTGAGCAGGATCACATTTCATTACAAATTTTAAGCAACGATCAAGCCATTGGCCAGTATGATATTGAAATTGGTGAGGATCTTTCTCAAACCATTGATACAGAACAAAAACAAGAACAGAAACAGGCCCTAGAAGATGCAGAAGCGGTTTTAGATCCAAACTTATTTGAAAAGAAAATAGCAGACATAGAACAAATGATTGCTGTATCCCAGGAATTTTCAAACAAAGAAGATGCTTCAAATACTGCAAGTGAGAAGCAATCTGCCTCAAACCAGCTAGGAATTGACTCTCCGCTCGCCTTTTCAAAAAAAGACAGGTATTCTTTTTCTCAGTGGCTTGAGTTAACTACTGCTACCCCTATTGTGCGAGAAGAAATAAAAGAAGAAAAACTATCACACACAACAAAAGAAAAGGAGCACAAGAATGATTTGATTGAAAAATTCATCAACGAAAAGCCGAAAATTAAATCATTAAAAAATAGCCCTCAACAACAAAACACAACACAAGAAGACTCAAAGCCCTCAAACTCCTTGATGACAGAGACTTTGGCTAAAGTATATCTGCAGCAAAAAAACTATAAAAAGGCAATTCAAGCTTATAAAATATTAATTTTGAAAAATCCCGAAAAAAGTGGTTTCTTTGCAGACCAAATTAGAGCAGTAGAAAAACTGATAAACACAGAAGCACCATGAGTACCTTTACAATATTTTTAATTTTAATTATTTTCGTAGCATTTTTGCTAATAGTAGTAATAATGGTTCAAAACCCAAAAGGGGGAGGATTATCATCTTCTTTTGGAGGTGGAGGATCCACACAAATGGGTGGTGTACAAAAAACCACAGATTTTTTGGATAAATCTACATGGACCCTTGGAGGTTTATTACTTGTGTTAATTTTACTATCAAGTATTCCTCTTGTAGGAAGCATTGAAACACAACAATCAAGTATTCAAGACACAGAGGTGATACAAACTGCGTTACCAACACAAGACGACGCTCCTGTAGATACACCGTAAAAACACCATAACACTTAAAAAAAATGCCAGCTTGTCACTAAGCTGGCATTTTTTATTTTTATAGCTATAAAAATGTCAGTTTTAAGTTGTTGGCATACTTTCTGCCATTTGTGTTATTGAAAATAACGTTTAATACAATTTTTGCATTTGCAGAAATTAAAAACCAATATAATAATGGGATTAAAAATTCAACCTCTTTCAGATAGAGTCGTGGTAACACCTCAAGCGGCAGAAACAAAAACAGCTTCTGGATTATACATACCAGATAGCGCTAAAGAAAAACCACAACAAGGCACCATCGCTGCTGTAGGAAATGGAAAAAAAGACCACAAAATGACAGTAAAAGTTGGTGATACTGTACTCTATGGTAAATATGCTGGCACAGAATTAAAGCTAGATGGAAAAGAGTATTTAATTATGCGCGAGGAAGACATCCTTGCAATAATCTAACTATAAAAAGTAACAATTATTAACTACAATAAGTCCCACAGGCAAGGGGTTATAAAATTAAAATAAAATGGCAAAAGATATAATATTTGACTTAGATGCTCGTAATGGCATTAAGCGTGGTGTAGATGCATTGGCAAATGCAGTAAAAGTTACATTGGGTCCTAAGGGGCGTAATGTAATTATTGGCAAATCATTTGGAGCTCCGGTGGTAACTAAAGATGGAGTTTCTGTAGCCAAAGAAATAGAATTAGAAGATCCCCTTGAAAACATGGGTGCTCAAATGGTAAAAGAGGTAGCAAGCAAGACCAACGATTTGGCTGGTGATGGAACTACAACGGCTACCGTTTTGGCTCAGGCTATTGTAAAAGAAGGACTTAAAAACGTTGCAGCTGGTGCCAACCCAATGGATTTAAAAAGAGGGATTGACAAGGCAGTAGAGGCTATTGTTAAGGATCTTGAGAAACAAAGCACCAAAGTAGGAAATTCTAGCGAAATGATTAAACAAGTTGCTGCAATCTCTTCAAACAATGATGAGGCTATTGGTAGTTTAATTGCAACGGCTTTTGGAAAAGTTGGTAAAGAAGGTGTCATTACCGTTGAAGAGGCTAAAGGAACAGATACCTATGTAGATGTTGTGGAAGGAATGCAGTTTGATCGTGGTTTTTTATCTCCTTATTTTGTTACTAACAGTGAGAAAATGCAGACAGAACTTGAAAACCCAATGATTTTATTATGTGATAAAAAGATCTCTTCTATGAAGGATTTAATGCCTGTCTTAGAGCCAGTTGCTCAACAAGGGAAGTCTTTACTTATCATCGCAGAAGATGTAGATGGGGAAGCTTTGGCTACCTTGGTAATCAATAAAATGCGTGGGTCTCTAAAAATTGCTGCTGTAAAAGCGCCAGGATTTGGTGACAGAAGAAAAGCAATGCTTGAAGATATTGCTATTTTAACCGGAGCAACGGTGATTAGTGAAGAGCGTGGTTTTACGCTAGAGAATACCACCATTGAAATGTTAGGAACTGCAGAAACAGTAACTATAGACAAAGACAATACAACCATTGTAAATGGAGCTGGAAAGAAAACAGATATCAAAACTCGTGTAGGACAAATTAAATCTCAAATTGAGACAACTACCAGTGATTACGATAAAGAAAAGCTTCAAGAACGCCTAGCAAAACTAGCGGGTGGTGTAGCGGTATTATATGTAGGTGCTGCCAGTGAGGTAGAAATGAAAGAAAAGAAAGACCGTGTAGATGATGCGCTTCACGCCACTAGAGCTGCTGTTGAAGAGGGTATTGTTGCCGGTGGTGGAGTTGCCCTGATACGTGCACAAAACACACTTGGGAAAATTACAACAACAAATCTAGACGAGACAACAGGAGTACAAATTGTAGCTAAGGCTATAGAGGCGCCCTTGCGCACCATTGTACAAAATGCTGGAGGCGAAGGAAGTGTTGTGATAAATAAAGTCTTAGAAGGAAAGAAAAACTATGGGTATGATGCAAAGTCTGAAACCTATGTTGATATGCTAAAGGCTGGTATTATAGATCCTAAAAAAGTAACTAGAATTGCACTAGAAAATGCAGCCTCTGTTGCTGGTATGATCTTAACTACAGAATGCGCTTTGGTTGACATTAAAGAAGACACCCCAGCAATGCCTCCTATGGGAGGTGGAATGCCTGGAATGATGTAACAATACATTTTTAATACATAAAAAACTCCTTACTGTTTGTAAGGAGTTTTTTTATGCACCATTTTAAGGCGTATACCTTGCTACAAAAAATACACCAATACACATGACGGGCAGATAGATGTATCGCTCTGAAAAGAACTCTTTGACAGCAATGAAGTTACAAAATAGTACACTGTTAGCTCAAAATAAAAAAGGTCTCGACAAATGTTGAGACCTTTAATAATCACAAAACAATACTCTCTTTATTATTTTGCGTAATCAAATACTTTGGTGTCTGGGCTAATCCCACCAATCCACATTAATATTTCATCTTCATGGGCATCAATTGCAGACCAAAACTTAATGTCGTTGGCATTCATGGCGCCGCCAAAGTTACTTTCTTCATAGGCAGCAAAGTCTGACCAGCTATTATAAAACATATAGGAGTGCCAATCCATACCTGAGCCATATAAATGACGGCTAGTAACGGTAAGAGCTACTTTTCCACTCTCTTTAAGAGCTTTAATATTACCATCTATCATGGCCTGGGTAAAGTCTTTGTTTTTTGACCACTGGGTATCATACTTACTAACTACTACAACTTTTTTTGTAGACCAGTCTATATCTTCATTTGAGAAACTTAATTCCTCTAAACCTTTAAAACTACGTATTTGATCTGAATGCCCCTCTACAAACATACCTACATATCTCTTGTAATCTGCATCAAGGGCTGCTTGTGCTTTCTCATCTAGGTTTAAGGCCTTGATATTGGCGTCCATTATTTTTGTACTAATAGCTGCATCTGTTACAAGAGCAACCTCCGTATCATAAAAATCATATACCGCAAAAGTAAAGTCTCCTGCAAAGGCATGGGCAAAAACAGCAGATTGAATAATTGTTCTTTCTTCCCCCAATGACATATTAGTGAATTTTTTATGCAGTTCTAAAAACTCTTCTGAGTTTTCTCTAGCTACACTTACATAAGTTATGTTGACAAGGTCTTGTGCAAACATTGCGCAGGATACAAATAAAAATAAAGCAGTAATTACATTTTTCATACGAATTTGTTTTATGGTTAGGTTTTGTTTCAAAAATACAATATTAATTTCACAATAAAACTAATTTAGCATTGGTTTTTGCCGCAAATTTATCTTCAAAAACTAGAATTACATCACAAAATAATGCCTCTGTTGCTTAAAGAATGTAACAATACGTTTATAAAACACAAAAAACTCCTTACTGTTTGTAAGGAGTTTTTTATATACTCTTTTTATGGCTTATTGATTGCTGCTCAACTTATATCTAAGAAATATAATGGCTAATGAAAAATATCAACTAAGCATTTTTGTGGTGAAGGCTTCCTACTTTTTGAGCAAAGAAAGCTAAATACGCAAAGCACAACACACAAATAATGTAAGACTCGTGTATCCCAATAATATCAGCCAATTTTCCTTGAATGGGCGGAATAATAGCTCCACCTAAAATCATCATTACTAGAAATGCAGAACCTTGTGATGTATATTTACCTAACCCCTTTATACTTAAAGAAAATATAGAAGGCCACATAATAGAGCAAAACAAACCTCCGCTTAAAAAGGCATAAATTGCTATATTACCTGAAGTAAATAGCCCTACAAGCATAGCTGCCATACCTAATATACCAAATATTTTAAGTGTTCTTGCTGGCTTGTCTTTTCCGAGAAAGAAACCTATTATTTGCAAGGCAACACATGCAGAAAATCCAAACAAATGAACTACTTCAAATTCTGCTAAGTAAATAGCCAATAGAATTACCCCAAAAGCAACATAAGGAACCACTATATAAAGTATTTTTTTTAATCCTTCGCCTGGATTAAACACTGCTATGGCACCAGCCCATCTACCTATCATTAAGCCTCCCCAATAAAGAGAAATATATGGAGCCACCTCTGACTCTGTTAGGCTACCAAAAGCTTTGGTCATTAAAAGTTCCCCTAGATTACTTCCTATAGAAACCTCTACTCCAACATAGGTGAATATAGCCAACATCCCAAGTACTAGTTGAGGATACTGCATGGCTCCCCAGCCCTTAGGATTTGACTTAGCCATTTTATTGGCCCCTAATAAACCTCCTACAATAGCCAAAAGGCCGATAGCTGAAAGAATTAAAATTAAATGATCTGCTTTATCGTCTAACTTGGCCCCTGGAGCCAACCCTGAATATTGTCTAAACACAAAAAAGAAAACAACAATTAGTAGTACTGTAATTGCAATTAGAGTGTTTAATGCCTTTTTAGCCCCTATAAAATTTGCGTCTGCTTTGGCATCTGGTAACTTATTAGAAAACTTAAATAAGGCCGCAGACAAAAGAAATAGAAGCCCTACTCCTACATAAAGATATTGAACAGAGGATAAGGTGATACTTCCATTTGAAATAGACGCTGCCATATCTGCCTTAGCGGCAGTCCCAAAGAGCACTGCACCAACTATTAAAGGACCAACAGTTGTGCCTAAAGAATTAATTCCTCCTGCTAGGTTTAATCTATGAGAGCCGGTTTCTGGATCACCTAAAGCTACCGCAAAAGGATTCGCAGCTGTCTGCTGCAATGAAAATCCTAGGGCTACAATAAACAATGCTCCCAAAATAAATGCGAAGGCAGACGAATCTCCTGGATCAGCTCCATTGACTGCTAATATCATGGCTCCAGCTCCTACGGCAGATAAAATCAACCCTTTAACAATTCCGCTTTTGAATCCCCACTTATTCATTATGTCAGTCTTTTTTAGACTAGACACCACAAATAACATAAGCGCTCCCATATAGTATGCACCATAAAAAGCAAAATCTATTAATTGACTCTGAAACTGGTCTAAATTAAAATAGGTTTTACAAAACGGAATCAATACACCGTTTCCAGCAGCTATAAATCCCCAAAAGAAAAATACAGTTACTAGTGTTGCCAATGCACCATTATAATTAGTGGCCTTGTCTGAGGACAGATTTTCAGCTAGATTTTCTGAATTTTTAGAGTCTTTCATTTGTATAATTAATTTGAATTTCAAACATAAACAAAAAGCCACACAATAGTGCAGCTCTTTATCTCCTTTTTAATTATTGTAGGCTATGGATTGAGCACCTTAATTGTGGTTAACCCTTTTTCAGTGGTTACTACTACAAAGTATAGCCCTGTGCTATATTTTTGAAAACTAAGTTCTGCGTATTTACCATTTTGGTTTTTAGCAGCAATGGCTTTTCCTTGGGCATCAAATATTTGAAGCTCTTTTATGTCGTAATTGGCAGACTGTACAGATAATAGTTGCGTTGGGGTATAAAACGTGTAGTTTAACTCTGGTAAAACCTGATTATCTAAACCAAGCCCCTGCTGAACATAAATATCATCAATATTAAGATGCAGCATATCTGTTACATCATGATGTCTAAAACTAACATAGACCTCATTACCAGTCATTTCAGAGATGTCTAGGGAGCGTTCACTAAAGACGTTACAGGCATCACCTCCAGATTCTATGGTCTCAGTATAGGACAAACTATCTGATAAAATATCAGAAATGTTATCTGAATCACTTACATAAACAGAGTAATTTTCCTGACAATATTGAGAATTTAAACCACGAACTTTCCAACCTAGAGTTGCTTGGTCAACATTAGTGAGATTTATAGGACCCAATATCATCCAATTATCTGGTGTGAGGGGTCCATCATCTTGTGCCCAAGAATAAGAACTCGCAACATTACCTTCCCCATTATCAAATCCATAATCAAACCAATACCAGTAATACAAATCATCATCTAGATCAACAAACTTGTGGCAAGATGCCCCATAGAGCGCATCAAAACTTAAATTAAAAGGCAAGTTATATATCACAGGACAATTTATGGTTTGCCATGCATCTGGACCATCCATGTTATTATCTTGCCATGGATTTACAGTTCCATCAACGCAAACTGACCTTACTGTAAAAAAATAGAGTGTATTAGGTGTTAGTCCTGTTACCTGTGTTGGAAATTCATCAAAGGTAAATAAGGTTTCTGTTCCATCTCCGGGCTCAAAGGAAGTATTAGCCTTGTATGCAAATTGGAAGTAGTCGATTGTAGCATCGTTAACACCATCAACAATAATACGATCATTTTGAGGCTGCCACCATACAATTTCTGGATTTGGACATTGAGAATAAACTCCAAAAAAGGTAAAAATAGACACAATAAATAATACTGTTTTTTTCATAATAAATATTTTAATTAGTTGCAATATGCAATATATAAAAAATTTACCAAAATAGCTTAGTATTAAATTAGTAATAGGGCAAACCATGTTTACATGATGTGCCCTATTGAGAAGTAAAAAATACTGTTTATAAACTATTAAAAGATACTAGTGTACCACTATTTTTTTAGTGAATACTTGGTTCCCTGATTTTAATTGTATGATATACAAACCGCTTGCTAGGCCTTGGGTAGAGATAGACTGAGTTGCAGTTGTTGGGTTTAATGCTTTTTCACGCACTGTTTGCCCTAGTATGTTATAAAGGCTAACATTTAGTTTCCCTAACTCTGGGCTAATGCCGGCTATGGTAACAAAGCTGTCTGTGTTTGCTTTATAAACATTTAAAGCGTCTATACCAAGGGTGTCACCACTGGAGAGCACACTGTTTGATTTAAAGACAATAAAGAATCTATCTGCGCCGCTAAGATCACTTTGCGCTGTTAGCTCAAAGTCATTCTCTTTTAAAGAGGTAAGGGTGCCGTTTAAGGTATCTTCTAGATATACGTAGATATCTTCTGGAAGATCCATATCTGCAATGCTGATAGCAAAGGCCTGTCCTGCATTTTGTATTATCTCAAGTGGCACTCTAGTGTTTTGCATAGCATCCATACCCATTGCGTTTCTTGCAAATGCTGTTTCTTGGCTCCCCCCAGGTAACCTTGTGCTTAATTTTGTTGACTGGTTAAAGGCTCCTGCATCATACCCAGTATCAAGCCCTAGAGAAAGTCCATCTCTAAAGTAGAATTTGGTCGCTGCTTTTTGCGTCTCACCATTGTAGAGTTTTAATCCTACATAGAAGGTAAGAGGCTGAGGGCCTGTAACAAAATCTCCACTGCCGGTAGTGGTTCGCATAGCGGCTGTAAAATCAAGAGCAACCTCAGATTCACTTGCAGCTGCAATCCAAAATCCTTGACCAGGAGCTATTGAAAAGGCAGCATCTAGCAGGTTATAAATAGTATAACTAGATCCATTCCAGCCATAAACAGCTCCATAGTTACCGTCAATAACAGCGAGATTTGTATCTATAAAGTTAGTAGCTCCTGCTGCAGTATTTCCGTTAATATAAGATGGGAAAGGGTTTGAAACCAAATTCCATCTTCTTCCAACACCGTTTAATCCGTTATTATTTATAACATTGATACTTTGAGAAGTAGTTTGCATAGCACCAGTGAAGGCAACTGTAGCTCCTGCTGCACCTGGTGGAGGAGGAGATACTTCAACAGTTGCCATAGAGTATCCTTGGCCAGTGGTAAAGCTTCCAACTTGTGAGCCTGTTGCATACCTTATCCAATCGCCTGCTGCATTGTCATACTGGCTAAAGGCATAATCATCACCAAGTACTTGGATATTTGCTCCGTTTGCCGTTATAAAATCTTTAATGGTCATAACAGCGGGTGACCCTACTAAATCCCAACCGCCACCAAAACCGTCGTTATAAGAATTAACAAATCTATTATATGTGATATCTCCAGTTACTGCACCTGATACAATTAAAGAAGAGAAATCATCTGAAGTAGAGTTAAGGGTAACTGTGCCACTATTGGTAAAGTCTCCAGTAACTGTTAAGGAAGATGTTCCATCTACAGTAAGGGTGTTTCCTGCAGTAACTAAAATTTCACTTATTGCTGTATCTGTAGCAGTGTCTATAGTCATATCTGCATCAATTTGCATTATACACGCGGTAAGATCTCCATTAGTGCCTGTGCTGTATGTGCCGTTAATTATAGCATAAGCATTTGCGTCTGGAGCACCATTGCTCCAAGCAGCTCCATCCCAAATTGTTGTGCTAGAGCATGCTGATGATTTCCAGAAACAAATCTTGTCTACATATATTGCATCTGTAGTCCCGTTACCACCATCGAATTTCATCTGGATGACATTATCCCAAGTCATACCTGTAAAATCTCCTATTGGGATATCTACACTTGTCCAAGAACCAATGGTATGTGAAATTGTTTGTAAAGCATCTCCTGGACCCTCACCTGAATTTATAGGGCTTACTTTAATTGCAGAGGTAGACAATGTCCATAAGTCTACATGAAGGTACTCCATATCTGAAGCATCATGTCCACCCACTAACTGTATTCCTTGGTAGTTGAAATTCGGATAATACAATAGTGTACTTCCATCTCCAGGGTCATAGCTGGTATTGGCAGAACCAAATCCTGCTTGACCCCAGTTTGGATTATAATTATCAATAGGGACATTTGTATAGGTATCACCAAATATAGAAATTACATCACCAGCATATCTCGATGGTGGGGCCGTTGCTCCCGTTGTAGGAGATGAGTAAACGTAGGACACTGTATAGGTCTGGGTATTTGTTCCATCTTGAGCCGTCACTAAAACTGTAGCGTCTCCAGGAATTGATGTAGCCTGAGTGATACTTGTATTTGCATTTGCATCTGTTGGAGTAGCTGCTGTAATTTGAGGAATCGATGCGCCTACTGCAACTTCATAAGTATAGGATGTAGTAACAGTACTAAACCCACTAATAGCTGTGCTATCAACCTCCAAACTACTTAGGGTTGCGTCAGATCCTGCTGCTGCTTGCTTAGTGAGAAGAAAACGCCACCATGCACCACTAGTTAACTGAATATCTAGGGTCATGTTAGTATTTGTAATAGATGTAAGAGTGTAGGTGATTGTATCGTCAACTGGGTCACCTAGTTCATTTGTGTTGGTTACTTTAGCCAACCCTAGGAAAGCTCCATCACCAACAATTGTGATGGTGCCAGAAGGATTAAAAGACCAAGTTGCAGGATTTGTTCCATCATGTGGTGCGATTGGAGTACCGCAACCCTCAGCCGGAGCGCCAGCTTGCCAAGATTCTAACCAGGTATCACTACCCAATACATTTTCAAACGAGCCATCTGCGTTAAAGACATACTCATCATCAAATAAACATGATCTTGTAGCTACATCATCGACATTGCTTGCCATTCAAAATGTTATTTGTGGCTTAATGGAAATACACCAATAAAAGGGCTAATTGGCTCTGCAAATTTTTCTTCAAATGGACTATTTAATGATTATCGAGAAACTTTGTTAGAAGTTGATGAAAATCAACATATTGCTTACGATTGCAGTTGTGAGAACAAGCGTTTAATGGAATTATCAAAGGATATAAACCGTCGTAACTTGATATTCATTCGTTTTAA
>UPTG01000254.1_pt1 | contig 46692 bp, 46 predicted proteins | sample 2160121 | NCBI WGS metagenome assembly UPTG01 (sample SAMN06266255, study PRJEB28933) | marine metagenome | isolation source: Columbia River Estuary | place: USA:Columbia River Estuary, USA | collected 2014-07-27 | reverse complement strand
AACAGCGCGAATAACGAGAACGCAGTCTCGATGAACGACGCAGACAACGTCAGTGCCGCCGATATCGCCGGGGCAAATAACGAGGCAGCGGCGGTACGCGCGGCTATGGCTGAGCTCGCCGGGAACGCGCGCAACAGCGCGAATAACGAGAACGCAGTCTCGATGAACGACGCAGACAACGAGAACGCCGTCTCGATGAACGACGCGGACAACGTCAGCGCCGCCGATATCGCTAAAGCAAACAACCAGCACGCGATGGATATGGCGATCGCGGGTCTGGGAACCGGGTCCAGCAAGCCCGAGAACATCGCGGCGGCGGATATCAAGATCTTACAGACACAGCTCCAGGACCGTTTGCGCGGCACCGGGAAGGGCGACGGCGCGGTTGATCCTCGGCTCATGGCCAGTGCGCTGCCCCACCTGACCCAGGCGTTCCGCGAGACAAACGGCGACCACGCGGCTGCGGTCGAAATCGTCCTCAAGCTGCTCGATCCGCAGTATGAGGATAAGTGGGGCTTCTGGAACCCGCCGAGGGTCACGGGAACCGTCCCCGAGTACGTGCCCCCCGCGCCGCGAACGCCTGCGGCCTCGACCGCTCCCGGAGCCGTCAAAGAGGGCACCCGCGCGGTCAACCCCAAAACGGGCCAGACAATCGTGTTCAAAGGCGGCCAGTGGGTTCTGGTTGAGGCCGGACCATGAGCGGGTTGCTCGAATATCTCACGTCGGGCAAGGCGGGTAGCCACGCAACCGGGCTTGACCCGGCTTTCGCGGCGGCACTGCAACCGTTCTTGCAGGCGGCCCCCGGGCGAGGGATCTCGATTTTTTCGGGGTATCGCTCCCCGGAGCACCAGGCCCGGCTGTTCCGAAATGCACTCGCCAAATATGGGTCCGAAAGCGCGGCTCGCAAATGGGTCGCACCACCCGGGCGGTCTCGGCATAACCACGGCGGGGCCGCAGACCTTCGGTATGCGAGCGACGCGGTCAAAGCGTGGGCCCACGAGAACGCGGCGAACTACGGCCTCAACTTCCGGATGAAGCACGAACCCTGGCACATCGAACTGGCCAAGGCTGCCGCGAACGGCGCGCACGGCGCGCACGGCGCGCACGGCGCGCACGCGGGCTACGGCGACCAAGGACCCCCCGGCGTTGGCGATTTTCTGGGGCTGGCTATCGCGGGCGCGACTGCGGAGCAACCCCAAGACCCCCAAGACCCCCAAGACCCCCAAGACCCCCGCGAACCTGCTCGCAGTGGTCTCGTGCAAAACGTAGACGGTCGGAAAGCGGCCCAGCGCGCGCTCCTGTCTGAGGCGCTTGGGCGGGTGTCTGTCTGATGGCGGGGGTTAGCCTCCCCGCAGGGTTCCAGATCGTCGAAGAACCCGAAGCCCCGGCACTGCCAGAGGGCTTTGTCGTTGTGCCCGAAGCGGAGACACCTCCGGCTGCGGCAGCAGTCGCGCCGACGGGCCCCGAAGACAAATCGACGTGGCAGGGCGACGTTGAGGCTGGGTATCTCGGCCTGCGGAACGCACTGACAGGTGCGGGTGTCGCCAAGAACGCTGCCGTTGCGCAAGGACACCAAGCGATCGGAAACGTTCCGGGTGCTGCCGCAAACCGTCTCGGGCAAGAGATCGAAGCCCTCGAAGCCCAGATCGCGGCGTCCCCTTCGGCTGCAGAGCAAGCGATGCTCGGCCAAACACTCGCGGACATGCAGACAGAAATGCAGGGGTTCGGCGAGATCGCCACCAGTCCGGAGTTTGCCGACGAAATGGCCCGCCGCGAGACACGCGCGGGCGAACTGCGCGCCCAGCTCCCCGGCCAAATTGCGACGATCATATCCCGACAGGCACAGATCAGCGAAATCCCGATGAACCCCTCGGCGAAGGCAACCGGCGACCCAGAGGGCGACGGCTTTTGGGAACGAACTCAGAACGCGATCGGCAGTTTCCTTGAGGACCCCGGCGGCGTCACCCGGACTTTCGGTCTGCGCGCTGGCGGTACGTCTCTGCCGTCGATCCTGACTGGTATCCTCGGCACGGCGGTGGCTGGCCCCGGCGGCGGCGCCACGGGCGCAGGTATCGCGGGCGGCATCACCGAACTTGGCGCGACAATGGCGGACGAGGTTGGTCCTCTCCTGACCGACGCCGGAGTGGACCAGAAAGACCCCGAGGCAATCGCCGAATTTATTAAAGCCAACCCGGACGAGTTTGACGCGGCCCTGCGAAAGGGCCTGACCCGCGCAGGCATCATTGGCGCGCTGGACGCCGTTTCGGGGGGCATCATCGGGAAAATCGCCCAGAGCACAGTGAACAAGGGCGCGGGTAAGCGTGTAGCGGGTGCCCTTGGCGGGGGCTCAGCGGAGGCCCTGACCGAAGGGGTCAGCGAAGCGACGGCACTGAAAGTCACCGAAGGCGAGATTAACCCGGGCGAAGTGCTGGCCGAGATCATCGGCGGTGCGGGCATCGGCATCCCCGGCACGGCGATCCAGACAACGCAGGCTTTGGCCGGTCCCCGGAAAGTCGAGGCGCCTTCGGAGCCCCAAGTTCCCGAAGGGTTTGAAATCCTACCCGAAACATCGACGTCTGAGGTCCCGCAAGTCGCCCAACCCCCCGTTCCCGGAGAACGAGCGGCGCCTGAGAGCCCGCAGGCCGCGCCCGAGCAGGCCGTTTCACCCCCGGAAACCGCCCCGGCCCCTGTTGAAGCGGGGTCTACCCTTGCCGCGCCCGCAGCTCCGGCGGAACCCGCTCCCGGCGCAGCTCCAACTGCACCTGTTGCTCCCGGCGCAGCTCCAACTGCACCTGTTGCTCCCGGCGCAGCTCCAACGGCACCCGCTCCCGGCGCAGCTCCAACTGCACCTGTTGCTCCCGCAGCTCCAACTGCACCTGTTGCTCCCGCAGCTCCGGCGGAACCCGCTCCCGGCGCAGCTCCAACCGTGCCCGCCACTCCCGCAGCTCCTCCCGCAAGCGCGATCCCGGGCGAGGCCCCCAACACCGGGGAGAACCCCGCCGCGCCCGCTGTCCAGACAGGGGCTCCGGCGGAACCCGAGGCTCAGACCGAACCCCCGGCGCTGCCGGAGCCAGACGGTCTGGACGACCAGCGGGGGCCGATGGCTGAGATCGAGCGGCTCGTCGGCGAAGCCTCTCGTTTGGGCCGGGATCCTGCGCGTCCAGGGGATTACAGCGCAAACCTCGCGGACGTCGCCCCGCAAATTCAGGCCGAGATCGAGAAGCTCGCCCCCGAAGACCGGGAAGGCGCATATATCTCTGCGCTTGAGACAAAGTTAAACTCGCTGCCTCAGACAGACACGACCCCCGCAGCTCCAGCTCCAGACAGCGAAGTCGTGTCTCAGACAGCTCAGACAGCCCCGGCGGCCCCGGCAGCCCCGGCAGCTCAGACAGCCCCGGCAGCTCAGACAGCCCCGGCAGCCCCGGCAGCTCCAGAAGTGGACGACCTTGGAAATCCCGTCCCCCAGGATGGGGGTAGGTTGGCGGTCCCCTCGACCGCAGAGGTGCGGGAGGCCCGGAAAACCGAAGCCGAGAGGAAGAAGGCGGACGACGAAGCGGCCAGCCAAGCAAGGTATCAAGCGGCCCAAGACGAAATGGGCGAGCTGTCTCGCGAGATCGAGAGCCGAGACACCGACCCGAAACAGGGCACGGCGAAATACAGCTCGAAGGCCACACAGGCCCAGTTCGAGCAGGACATGGCCGAGATCGAAAGTTTCGCCGCCAGCCTGCGCGAAAAGCACGGCTTGACCAATGATGAAATGCCGACTGTGGAATACCGGCTCCGCCGGGAAACAGGTGATACGCTTTACACGTTGAAAACTGGCAACGTGATGAGCGGCGCGCGCGACACCGGCGTGAGCCACATCGAGAGCTTCCGAAAGCGGATGACCAAAGGCCGCAGTGGAATGAGCCCCGGGGGAGCACCAACGGCTGCGAACCCTAGCGTCGGCCCCAACCAGCGGTTCCGAGAGCAACCCGCCGGTGAGCTCCAAGACGCCGCCCCGACAAAGCCGCGCGACGGCGACGAGATTACGCCCGAGGGGTCCAGCACAACCGAGCGTGCCTCGGTCAACGAGCAGACCTTTATCGACGCGGGGCTCGACCCGGACGAGGCGCAGCTCATGCCCGCCGGGAAACGTGTCCGAGCGTTGTCGCAGGCCGTGTCAGACAAGTTCGGGTTCGAGGTGGGCCGCGCGCCGAACAACCAGCGGGCCGACGGACAGGACGCGACGGACCAACTCCTCGACGCACACCGGAACTTGCAGTTTATGGCGAGTGTTCTGGGGTTGCCTGCCAAAGCTCTGTCCCTCGGCGGCAGGCTCAAGCTGTCTCTGGAACGTCGCACCAGCAAGTACCTGGGCGTCTACCGGCACGATACCCACGAGATCGGTCTGCCGGGGCGGAGCAACTCGTTCGCCCACGAGTGGATGCACGCGCTCGATCACTTCTTGCGGGACGAGACAAACCCGCAGGTCGTGGGCGAACTGCTGTCTCAGGGCACCCGAGGCACCGGGATCGACCCGGCGAGCGACCTGAACGGCGCGTTTGTAAACCTGATCCACCGGCTGTTCTTCGACGAGGCCAACTTGGCCCAGCACGCGATGGCCCTCGAAGTCACCGCCGCTAAGACCGACAAGAACGGCGACCCGACCAAAGGCGCCATTGCGGCGCAGAAACAGCTCGATCGGCTGTTGACGGGTGCGACCCGCATCAAGATCAAGCCGTCGAACCTTCGCGAGGGGTCCTCGAAATTCACCAACGGCAAGTATCTCTCGTCGGTTCACGAGCTGACGGCGCGCGCCTTCGAGGCGTATGTCGCGTATCAGGTCGAGCGTGCCGGGGGCAAAAACGAGTTCATCACCAAGGGCGACCGGGCTTATCTGAACGAGGCCAACGACTACATGAACCTGGCGTACCCGAAGGCGTCCGAGCGTATGGCGATTTTCGCCGCGTTCGACGACCTGTTCACGCAGATCGTGCGGGACCAGCTCCTGGGCACGGGACCTGCGGCGAGTGTCCCTGCCGACGGTGTCGTCTACAACGCCCGCGCGGTGGACCTGGCGGCTGCCGAGATCAGGGACCCCTCCGTCGCCCGTGCCGTCCGGGAGGAAGGCCGTAAGCTCCTGAATATCCTCAAGACAGACCACTCCCGCAGCCGCAAACAGCGGATCCGGGACAGCGTGTCTGAGATCGCGGTGAACGCTGGTCTGAACCCAAACCGAAGCGTCGGCGCGAACTTCAAGCTGTTGGGTCAGCGCACTGCGCGGACGCTGCACCACCTTGTGGGGTCAACGCGTGGCGTAGCGAAAGCCCTCGTCAAAGCGCAGCCTGCGAACGCCCAGCACGCGCTGGAGTTTTTGCTGTCTGGCGTGATGACGGACCCCGGCACCGGCAAGAACGTGGCCGCCACGTTCGAGGAGCAACGCGACACCGAGACGAACAAAGTCGCTGCGCGAATTATGAACCTTTTGAAAGTGGAAAAATTCGGGTCGAAACTTTCCACCAAGGACAACGATATCGTCCGGGACCTGCTGCTGGGTAAGCCCAAGAGCACAGTAAAAGGCGCGACCGAGCGGCACGTCCGGGTGGCGGCGGGCATCCGCCGGATGCAAAACGATACCCGCCGGGAGGGCAACGCGGCAGGGCTGGATATTGGCTACATTGAAAACACCGGGTATTTCCAACGGGTTTTGCAGAACTCCAAGGTCCATCAGGCTGCGGAGCAATTCGTCGCCGATGCGACCAAGGTCTATGAGATTGTCTACGACGCCCTGGTGGCGGATATTTCTGCCGAGGACATGGTCCGGCTTGCGACGAGCGTGTCTAATCGGGCGGCGCCGCAGACAAGCGCGGGCACCAACGGGCCCTTCGCGTCCGAGATCAAGGCCCTGCGGAAGGCAATCAAGGACAACGACTTGCTCGGGCAACAGCGCCAGATCGACGACTTGAAGCCCCTTTTGCGGGAGCCCTATTCGGCGACGGCTGCCGAGGACTGGAAGGGTCGCGTGCTTGTCGGAGACAGCATGAGCTTCGACAGCCTGGGACCGTCGGCAGACTTTCTGAAACACCGGACGCTGCCCCCGGAGGCCGACGATTTGCTGGCCGATTGGTACGAGACAGACGTGCTGACGTCGGCCCTGTCCTACGCCGGGAGCGTGACGTCCCGGGCGGCGCATGTGCGCCACTACGGGCAGACCTCGGGCAACAAAAAGCTGAACCAAGTGCTGAAACGCGCCGACGTCGCGGCGGGCATCCGATCCGACCCGGCAAAGTACGACGTGAACACGCCCGAAGGCCGAACCAACATTATCCAGGACCTGACGGACACCCGCAAAGACAACCGGATGGCGATGGCGATCTGGGAGGCGCAGGAGCAGGGCGGCATCGGCGAAGATATCGTCGCGATAAAAGGCATCGTCGAGCAGATCACCGGTCGGTCCCAGCGGGACAACCCCACGATGGCCGCAGCGAACGCCGTTTCCACCTCGATGTATGTTCTGACATATATCGCACTGCTGCCGCGAGCGACCCTCACGGCGATCACCGAACCGATCACCTACGCACTGCGCACCGGTGACGTGCCTGGGACGTTCCGCGTGATGGGCAAATACCTGTCTGAGGCGGTCCGGGCCATGCCGAGCGTGCAGGAGCGCGCCGAGCTGGCCCGGCAGATCGGCATCGTGTCCACCAAACTCCACGATGTGGTCATGCTCAACCGACTGTCTGGAGACTTCGGAAATGCTGTCGGCAGCAACGTGATCATGGCGAACTTCTTCCGGGCGAACATGCTGGCGCAGGTCACGAACGCGCAAAGGCGCGCGATGATGGACGGCGGTTTCTTCTGGATGCGCGACCTGGCCAAGCAATACGCGAACCCCAGGACAGACACGGCGCGTAAGAACATCATCAAGGCTGAATTTTCCGAGCTGGGCATCGGACCTGACGCGATCGACGACGTCGTGAAGTACATGAAGGATCGGACGGAGCTCTGGGCTCTCGACGATCTAGACACATTCGCAGGGGACCAGACAGCGAGGGCGGTCTCTCGGTTCGTGGACCAAACAATCCAGAACCCCCGGCGCGCAGACAAGCCTCTGCTGGCGGCGACCCCCGCCGGGCGGGTCATCTTCGCGTTGACGAGTTTCCTTTACACGTTCTACCGGAACGTCCATCTGGCCACGGTCAACCGGACCAAACGAGACTACAACATCACACGCGAAGCAGGCGCCGGGAAAGCCGAGGCTGCCGTCGCCGCTGGGCTGCCCGCCCTCCAGTCGCTGGGAATTGGTTTTGGCATGATGTGGGCCGGACAGATGGCTGTCTCGGCTGCGCGCGAAGCGATCTTCAACCAGGATCAGTGGGAGGAGCGCGAGGAGGCGGACGAGCTGTTCGCTTGGCTGGGCACACGTGCCGCGTCCCGGACAGGCGTCGGTGGGCCGATGGACGTGCTGATCAACGCCGTGTTCGGCCTGCGGTACGAGCGGGACTTGGCGAACCTTCTCGTCGGCCCAGGGATTTCATCCCGGCTGTCTCAGATCCAGCGCATGATGGCCGCCGGAGGTGTAGGCGGCAGGAACAGCCCGAACACGAATACCGCTGAGTGGGGTGGGGCCAAGGCTGGATATCAGTTCGCCGTGGTGCCCGCGATGTCACTGTTCTTGTCGGCGCTACCGGTGGGCGGGCCTGTCACGGCAGCGGCCCGCTACGCGGCGTTGCTCGGCGGCACGTCCAACTCCGCCGCCGAAGCGTTCGCAGACACTGTCGCGGGCCCCAAGCCCCCGCGCCGGGGCTCCAGCGGCACGAGCGTTTATGGGGACTAGTAAGCCCACCTACAGTGATATGGCGCGGCACAAGTGCCGCATCACGGCGCGAGTTTGTATGGTTCTGTCGGTTTATGGGGAGTGGCTTCCTGTTTAAGATCAATTAAAAAACTGTCTGACTGTCTGTCTAAGCGGCATACAAAAACCCTGGGGAGGGGTGTGTGCGGGAGTTCAATCCTCCCTCACAGCACCACCCAAAAACCTCGTAACGCCTTGTTATGCGGGCAGAAAAAGAAGTCTGTTTTGCTGTCCACCGACAAACGGCAAGCCCGAGTTGTGCTGCACTTCGGCACAGTGCAGCACAAGCGCCGCGCATCACGCCGGGTTCATGCGGTCGGTGTCCGTCGCCTGCACCGGGTCGGCGATCCCGAGTTCTGCCGCTCTCGCCAGGAACGCGGCGCCGGTCCCGTAAGTCTCGGACCCCCAGCGGTTGTGGAATTCCTGACCACGTGCGCCCTGGGGCATATTCGGCCAGACGTCGGTGCTGTTGCCCATGAGCGCGTCATACTCCGCGACGCACATGGCGAGGTCGAGGCGTTTGACTTCTGCCGGGATCTGCGCCCCGGGCAGGTCGAACCGCTCCACGACCGCGTCCATAATCTTGTCTTCGATCTGGGAAAACTCCGGCAGGAGTTGCTTCACCGGCGACGGCAGGTCTCCGATGTAAGCCTCTGCCGCGTCGTGCATCAGCGCCCAGACAGCCCACTCGTGGTTCCAGTCCATCGCCCAGGACATGCGGATACAGTGTTCCGCCACCGAATAGAACCGGACGGTGTGCCCTCCGAAACGGCAAGTGTTGCCGAGCGCATGGGCGATATCCTGGAGGAAAATCTCGTCGGGCCGGGGATCTGCGATGTGGAATTTCGTCCCGGTCCAAGTCGAAACGTAAGGCCCGCGATTAGTCAGTTCGACCCCCGGGCGCACGGCTGTCTCGTTCGGTCTGTCCATCAGTTTCTTCCTCGTTGTCCGGTGGGAAATAGTTGTCCATCAAGCGGATCACTGCCCACTCAAGGGTTTCGGGTCGCACAGCAACCGCGCCGCGACCAGCTCGCTGTCTGCCTCGGCGAACCAGACAGCGAAGTCCCCCGGCAGGTCTTTCATCAGCTTGTTGATCGCGGCTACGTGCTCGAACAACTTGAACTCTGCCAAGGCGACCTCGGCTTCCGCGACGTCGGCGAGGTTTTCGAGCTCCTGTTGCAGCGCCCGAACCTCTTTTCGCCCTCGGGCGGTCAGGTGCTTGACCCGGGCCAACTCGCCGTGGTTGAGGTCGATGAGGGCCCCCACGGTCTCAACCCCGTGGGCCTTGAGCAGGTTGTGGGTCACGACTGACAACTCCAGCGAGTTAAACGGCAGGTCTCGCAGGCCCATCAGAGGTTCACCTCTACGACTTGCACCGAGAGCGCCGCGAAAAAGGGCAGCACAACTTTCTCCTGCTCAGCCGTCGGGTTGACAAAGTACGCTTTCCGGGGGGCATCCTCCGGTGCCGCGCCGGACCGCTGCCAAGACAGATACTCTGCGGCCAGTTCGATAGCGACCGGGGCTGAATTTTCGTTCACATACCGGGCGATGGCGGAGGAGCTGCAACCCAGCAGGCCGCCGAGTTCGGTATTACTCGTGGTCTCGGACAGACCTTGGAGGTGGGGACAAGGGATCCGTTTGTAATTATATTTACTGCCCATCTGTATTCTCCTGATTTGGTTCGTCTTCGGGTGGCGGGGTGGCTTCGTCGGATCCAACAGGCGGGGCGTGCAGCTTTTCCAGTTCTTCCCGAGCCAGCTTCACGCCCGAGCGGAACACGATTTTGACGTTGCGCTCCATATTCCGCAGGCGCCAGATCGATTGCTCGACGCCCTTTTGGTAGCCCTGCGTCGCGGCCTCGTGTGTCGGCCCGACAATGTCGTCGATGTGAATAAGCTCGCGGTTGCGGAACGCCGTGTGCAGCTCGTCACTGAACGCTTGCGCCTCTTTTCTGCCGACGTTCGCCATACGCTCCATGTGCTCCAACCGAGTTGATGTTGTGGTTCGGACCATGCTTAGTCTCCATCCGGTGTTGTAGTCGGTAGTTTGACAAAACTGACAAGAAACAGACAAACCGTCAAGTGGAAAATCCAGCCCTGCCGCTATTTTCTGTACCGCGAACCGACCCAGCCGTCGCAATCGACCGGCAGATCCGGGGCCCACACGGGCGGCGTCAGCATAATTTGTTCCATGATTTCACGGGCTTCGACGGCGGGGCGCCCCTCGGGGGCCTCGGCGACCAGTTCGTCGTGGACGGTCAAAACTAAATCCAGTTCGGGGCGCTCGTCCGCAGCCAGCATCGCGTCCGCCATCGCATCGCGGGCGACAGCCTGTGTCGCATTCTCCGCCAATTTCCCGCCGTAGGTCCGCAGCCGCTCCCAGTTCCGGGTGTACTGGTTGATGCCCATGTATGTGATTTCATCGCCCGGGCGATCTTCCTGTGGGCGCAGTTCGGCGTCGCGGTAACACAAGGTCCGCCCAGACGGCAGCCGCATCAGAAGATGCCCGCGCCACATGCCAAACGTGATGTGCCGAACCGCGAATGTCTCGCGCGGGTTCTCGATCGCGTGCCGTGCCGCGCGGTCCAAGTCCCACCAGAAATTTACGATCTTGTTGTTCGCGTCCCGCCAGCCGGTCACGGCGGTTGCCGCCTCTGCCTCCGACAGGTCGATGCCGTAGCCTTCGGCGGTCTCGCGGAACTTGAGCGCGGCCATGCCAAAACCGCAGGCCAGCACGAGGACCTTGCCCAACTGTCTGAGCGGGCTGTTCTTGGTGATCTGGTCTTCTGGCGTGCCGGTGACACGTGCTGCGGTGTAGATGTAAACGTCACGACCGCTTTTGAAGACGTCGAGAATGTCGGTTTGCCCGGCCAGCCAGGCAACCACGCGCGCCTCGATCTGCGAGAAGTCCAGAACCACGAGCTCTTTGCCGCGTCTCGCTCTCAGACAGCCCCGCAGGCAGGAGCTGACGACTTCGAGCCCCGCGCCGTAGAGCAGCTCGACTATGTCCAGCGGCGTGTTCGACAGGACAGCGGCGATCGCATCATCTATGGCGCTGCCGAGAGAGCCGCGCGGCATGTTCTGTGGCTGGATCAACCTCCCGGCCCACCGGCCCGTGCGGCTTGCGCCATAATACTGCAACATGCCCCGGACCGTGCCGAAGTCTGCCGGGTCTTGGGGGTCGGCAGCCGTCAGCATCCGGGCCAGCTTTGCCGTGGAGGTTTTGGCCCCGGACTGTCTGAGCTCCAGCAGCTCCCGCTCGACGCCCAGACAATCTGGCTGAGGCATCCGAGCCTCGACGGTGGCCTTGCGGAGATTATCTTCGGGGTATCCGTTGGCTGTCAGGTAGCCGAGCATCGCCGCCGTGGACGTCGCGGTCCGGACGTCGCCCCCGGTGATCCGCAAAACCTGCGCGTTTGTCGCGTCTTGCGCCTGCCGGGCGAGGCCGGTCAGCGATGACACCAACGGCTTGTCTATGCCGACGCCACGCTCGTTGATCCGGGCGTCCATGAGCCAGATCCGGCGCTCCTGCTCCGGTAACTCGGGGATTGTGTTGGCGATCGCGCGCTCGACCACGACGTCCTGCGCGCAGTAGTCTGCGAGTTGGTCGAACTTCGCCGGGTCTTCCTCGTGCCACCAGCGTACCTCACCGGTGCGCTTGTTCACGTGCCGGGGCTTGTTCATGCGCATCATAAGCGCGTGTCCGGCTTTGTCTTTCTGGACGTTGAGCCCCGCTGCGGGCGCCGCGTCGTCCAGCTTCATCGGCAGGCCCCAGTACGCGGCGGCGGCCATCGTGTCGTGGAGTTGGTCCAGATCGAGGTCAGCGGGGGCCATCTGGTGAAGCGGGCAGTTCGCCAGTTGGCGGGACAGAGTGTGGTTCCAGACAGCGTACTCGAACGCTGCGTTCCACGCGCGCACAGGCCGGAGGTGGCGGACGTGTTCAGACACCGTCGCGGGGAAATTCTGCCCCTCGCGCCAGACCGACACCGGGCCGTCGTCGAAGGCGAAGGCCATGCACAGCACGCGGGTTGTTTCGCTCTGGGCGTAGGCGTAGGCGCCCGTCTGCCGCAGATCGACCTGCGATGCTGTCTCAAAATCAATCGAGAGGATTGGGGTGGTCACGCGTCCGGATCCCGCTCCGAGTACGTGGCGACCCTTCCCCCCGGGCGGGGGTAGACAACTTTTCTGCGGACGGGGGTCGGGTGCTTGCCCGCCATCAGGTCCTGACAGTCGAACACGGTGACCAGGCTGTCTGTCTCCGTGAAGACGAACAGGTGCTTTCCGAGAACGCGGACCTTGGCTTTCTCCGATACGTCGTGGCGGCGACGGGCGCTCAGAACCACTTCCCTCTGCGGCGACGGCAGATCCTCCGGGGCAAGCCCCTCGGCCAGCGCCTTAGCAGTCATCCGCCGCAGTGCGCGCAGCGGAAGTTTCAGCCGTTGCTTGAACCGCTTCTTCCCGTGCTTGGTGGCGCCCCAGTGCTCCCGGGCCCGCCCCATTAGGCCGGATCCCGGAACCGGTCGTCAGCGCCCACCGATCGCTCCTCGTAGGCGATCAGAAACGATAGACAGCACCCGGCGTGCCATAGGTGCGAGAAACCTGTCTCGTCGTCGAGGTCCCCAAAGAGAAAACTCTTGGTCGTCGGGCCTGCGCCGCCCCACCAAGCCCACATGTGCCTCATAAGTGCGCCGAAGACGCGGCCCCAGCTCATGCCTTTTTCCCAGTTCCGATCCGAGTATTTCTTGGCCCCGAACGTCAGCACCTGGCCGACGCCGAATACCAGCTCCGGCGGCACAAGTTCGAGGCGAGGCTTGTCTTGGTCGTCTTTGCGACCTTCGGTCTGGCCCATGCGCCGCACCCGCGCCAGCCGGGGATCGTCTTGGGTTGGCTGCCCCGCGACCCGAGGGCGTGGGGGTGATTGCAGAAACAGGTGTCGCAGTTCGCCGAACATCGCGGTTCCTCCGGAGGTTTGGGTGTTTTGTCAGGCTACAGCAGACAAACCGGGCAGAAGAAATGCTGCCCGGTTTGTTGTTTTTAGAACGGCAAGTCGGCGGCGGGCGTGCTGCCGCCGTCGGACGAACCGAGCGCGCCGGTCACGCCGTACCCAGACAGGTCCTGCCCGTCGGCAGCCTCCGCGCCCTTGAACGCCGCGCTTGCGCTGGCGCTGCCGAGTTTTGGCATGTCTTTTTTGACGATCTGAACGTGGTCGAGGCCGAAGCTCACGCCGCGCTTGCCTGTGTTCTCCCACGCGAACGCGCGAACCGTGAAGCGGGCCAACTGACCGGACCACACGTCGCCGGGCACAACGATATCCTCGCCGTGCAAGTCGATCACGCCGGGGGCGTCGAAATCTTCCTTGCGCCACGCGCGGAAGAAAGTATCCCCGTCTTCAAACCCGGGGTATCCGCTTTCTCCCGCCTTCTCGGAGGCGTCGCGGAACGGCAGGGCCAGCTTCCGGACAAAGGCGGGGTCTGCCGCTTTCGCCGCGCCGAACTTTTCGCTGATCGCCGAGGCCACCGCCTGGCGCATGGCCTGGTAAGCCTGTGTCTGGACCGCCGCGCTGTCCAGCAGAAGGACCGCCGCGTATTGTGGCGCAGCAGCGGGGTTGTTCTTGTTCGCCTTCGGGCTGAACAGCGCCGGGAAATACATCATCCCGACAGGGGTCATGCAGGAGGTGTCGCTCATGGTTTGGTTCCTTTGTTGAATGCCTGTTGTGGCGTTTGGTGGGCCATAACGCGGGCCCGGGGGTCCCCATCGGGCGCAGTCGTCACGCCGGAGGATCTTTTGACAACGTGAGGGGCGACCTTCGCGTCGTATCTCTTTTTGCCTGTCTTGGCCTGAACCTTTGCCGGGGACAGAACCTGACTTGTCAGGAACTCGTCGTCCGAAAGGCCCTCTTTTTTGAGGGTGTCGCGGAGTTCGTCGTCATCATCCGATGCCCACGCCCGGACGGCGCGCTTGGGAACAATTTTCCAACCCGGGACGTCACTCTTTCCGACTTTCATGCGCTCCAGCGCATGATCCTTGACCGCCGCGATCCACGGCGTGATCAAGGTAATCTTGTCCATCAGGTCGCCCAGCTCCGCGTCAGACAACTGCGCCGCTAGCGGCAGGGCGGGTGTCGAGGTTGCAGGCGCGTTCGTCGGCGGCGCGGCGGCGAAAGCATCCTTGGCCGCCGCGAGAGATTTCTTGCGAGGCTCCGAGCAAACCGAAAACGCGGGACAGAACCGGCAGTGCTCGCCCGCAGACAGTCTCGTGCCGTCGTCGTCCAGCGCGGCTTTGACCCCGAGATACAGATCCTGCCGAGCCCAGTGTTCCAGCTCCCGGTGAGACAAGTTCCACCGGCGGACAAGTCCGTCGGGGTGCGGCGCCCGGGGCTGGACCACGGCAAGGGTGATTTCCTCGGGGGTCAGCTCGCCGTCGGTGAGCTGGCTTGTGTCTATGCCGTTCTTCTCGCACAGCTCCCGCAGGACTTTCGGGTCCGCCGAGCCAGCCCCATAATACTTGAGTTGCGGGTTGTCGGTCACGTCCACCGGGATGCCTTTGCCGAATTTCAGATCGGCGATCACGAGGTGGCGGGTGGCGAAGTTGTAGGCGACCGTGTCTCCCGTGCCGAACAGATCAATCCCGAGAGGCGGCAGCCCGCCCCAAAGATGGACCGGGGACACGCGCACTTCCAACCCGACGACGTAGCCGAGTGCTCGAAGGCCCTTCACCACGTTGATGTAGACAGTCACCGCCTCGGCGAAGGTCTCGTCCACCTCGAAGTCAAAGCCGTCAGCACTCAGCGTCGTGCCGACAAAAGCGTCAGGCGACTGCCCAGAGAACAAGCACGCCTCAGACAGCGAGTGCGCCGCCGTGCCCTCTGCCGCGAAGATCGACGTGGTTGCGGCCCTCCCGGGGGGCTGCGCCTGCGCGAGCGCCCGCCCCAGCGCATAGCTGCCGGGGCAGGCCAGCAGCCGCTTGGCTGCCGACGCAGAAAAAGCACTGTGTGCTGACGGCGGCATTAGGCGGCGCCTCCCAGCGCGAGGTTGCCATTCTCTGCCAGCACCGCATCCGCCAGAAAGGCGTGCGCCTTGTCGTCAGGCACGTCGCCGAACTTGGTCACACCGTATTTGCCCTGCAACGAGACCAGCAGATCGATCTTAGCGGCGTCTGCCGAGTAGAGTTTCTGCATGATCTTGATGGCTTTATTGCGCGCATCGGCGGGGCTCAGATCCTCGACGGTCTTGTCTGCCACGTCGCTTGGCGTGTCTGCCGAGCTGTCGTGCTCCGGATCACCGTCCGCCTGGGGCTCGCCCTTGTTTTCCCCCTTTTTTGGGCGACCACGTCCGCGCTTAACCGGAGTTTTGGTCTCGGGCTTTGTGACCTCGACCTTCACCTCTGCGTTGTCTTCGTCCACCGCGATCGAGGCGATGTTATCCGGGGATACCGTCGCGGCCAGCGCCGCGAGCACGCCCCGAATATCCCGGGCCGCTTGGGCCGGGTCACTATGGTCGGAGTTGATGTTGATCTGAATATTTGTCGTCATGTATCTTTCCCCTCTGTTTAATTTGGCGGTAAGTATCCCGCGGGTGCAAACCCGTGCAGTTCCATGTGGTCCTGCGCCCGCTGCCGCAGCAGTTGGGTCATTCGCACATCGAGAGTTCCGTGAGCCGAAGCGAAGTAAGCAAACACGCTTTCGGCCTGCCCGATCCGATGCGTCCGGCTGATTGCCTGGTAGTTGTAGACAGGACTGCCTTCTGGTTCGAGGACAAGCACGTAGTGCGCAGCGGTCAGCGTAATCGAAGTACCGCAGGCATTTGTCTGCCCAAGAAAGACACGACAGGCTATGTCGTTCTGGAATGCGTAAACATTCTCTGCGGATTTCTGCGCACTGACACCGCCCATGACCACCACGGGACCATACGGGCGCAGCCCTTCGGCCAGCGCGTCCAACACGTCGCGGTGGTGGGCGAACACCACGATCTTTTTTGTCGGGTTGGCCTCCAGAAAGGCCGCGACCCAATCAATCGCCGGGGGTGTTTTGAGCAGGCCGAGAGCCCGCCGCTGCCCGGAGAAGGCAGGGTCCGCGAGACACTGCCCGAGCAGAAGCAGTTGATCCTCGTCGTCCCCATCTTGCGCCTCCTCCGGGAGAGCACCTGTCAGGAAGGTTTCCACGGCCAACCGTTGTTCGCGATCGGTCCATTTTACTTCGAGTGGAAGGTCCAGACAGGTTATCGGTTGTAAGTCTTTGGCCACGTCGGCCTTTCGGCGGGACAGAATGTGCGGCGCAAGCACTTTGCGCAGTCGGGGAATAGTCTTGGAGTTGTTCCCCACGATCCGGTTGCCGAAGGGCGTTCGGGTGACGCGGCAGAACGCCGCGACAAAGTTGGTCAGGGTCTGCGGTCGGCCCGCGAGCAGTTCGGCCATAACGTCCGGCAGGATCGCTTTGATGTGGGGGAAAAGCTCGCTGGCGTCGTTCGGGGTAAGCGTCGCCGACGCCAGCCAGACACGCTTGATCTGATCCAGCGGAGAGCCTTTGAGGTCCATCCGTCTGCCATAGAGGGCCTTGGTTCGGTTGGACCCGGCGGTCTTGAGCGCCTGCGCCTCGTCCAACACCGCAAGATCGAAGTCGCCGCCAAAAGCAACCGCCCACCGAAGGGCTTCCAGAAATTTTTGCAGCGTATTCTTTCTGGAGAAAGTGTCATACGTCACGATCAGGGCGATGCGCCCGGGAGGGATCTTGGCGCGGGACTTGTAGACAGCGATAGCCCGCTGAGTGTCGTCCCACTTGAGCAGTTCGGTCCGCCATGACACGCGCCCAATGGCCGGGCAGACGACCAGTATCCGGTCCAGCCCCTCGTCGTTGGCGGCGACAATGACCTGCCGCGACTTCCCCAGCCCGGCGTCGTCGGCGAGTATCGCCTTCTGACGGGCGCGAAGAAACGCCACGCCCTCGTTCTGGTATGACCGGTCTGGTGTCATCAGTGCAGGGTGCCCGCGCCCGCAGGCGCCTCAACAAGGAAGGTTTCGCCGGTCTCGCGGTTGAGGCGGCACCCAGTGAAGCCGTCCAGCACAGCGGCAAGCTCTCCGAACCATTCTTCATCGATCGGATCGCCCGTGTTCCTCTGGGCGGCAAGCTGCATCTGCACCAGCAAGAACGCCGTCGTGCGGATCATTACCGATGTTTCAGCCACGAGGGTTGTGGTTGCGCGGTCGTACATATCATAGTCACCGTGCGCGAGAGCCTCCTGGGTCGTCTGTTGGAGCGCCCTGACGTCGTTCTGCACAAAGATATTCAACCCCGCGCAGACCATAGCCTCGGGTGGCACGTCTTGCGGCATCGAGTTAATGCTTTCAGGGTTCTTGAGTGCGGCGTTGCCCTCTTGGATCAGTTTTGCCACGTCTCGCCGCAGGGCGGGAATGATTTCGGTGAGAAACACTTCCGACGTGTGGGCCCCCCTATTGCGAAGCTCCTGGTTCACCGCCTTACGAAGGTTTTTGGAGGGTTTTTTCGGGGAGGGCCCCCCGCGCGCCGACTTTTCGGCGGCATGATCGTCTGGCATTGTCGGGTTCCTCTGTTTGTCAAAGCAGACAAAACGACACTCGCCAAAAGGTCAAGACTTTTTTTTGAAAATTACTTGTTCAAAATCTGGTTTCGGCTTCGGCAGATGGCCGCGTATCCGATCAGCGCGGCCTCAGCCCTGCCGTGATCTTTCTTTCGGGAGAACGACTTAGCAAACTCCGGGAACAACTCCGACGCGCGGCCAAGTGCATCCGATTTATTTCCCCGAAGCTGCGCCCACGAGCGCCACTCTTGGGGTGAAATGTCGGTTATGAGGATACCGTGGCCCGCCAAACAACCGTGGACGCCGCCGGTGGAAAACCCGAAATCGAACATACTCGTGACGCCTTGGCCGGGCATCGCCCCTACCTTTTCCACGATCGCCAGGTTCGGGAACGGCGCGTCGCGGATCTGCGCCGCGAGTACGCGAACGTCGAGAGTGGTTTTTGTGCGGTGCTTCCGGGTGGGCATGTCCATGATCTGGAGCAACTCGGCCCGGGGCGATCCGTGGGGGCACTTCAGCCAAGCGAGAGCGCCGGACTTTCCGGGGTCAACCGCGAGCAGGATCATCGGCAGGCGCTGCCACGCGGCGGAACAACTGCTGCACCTTGATCCGGTTTTCCCGGAGCAGCGCGTAGACAAGCCCGGGGCGCCACTGCGCCGGGACGTGTCCGCGAGAGGGCCACTGGTAGATGCTTTCCACCGTGGGTGCTGGTTGCCCATACTTCCGGAGAAGCGCCCGGATAGCGTCCGGCGACCGACCCGCCGCTTCAATCAGCACAGGGTCGTTCCAGTTGACTTCGGGATCGGGAGGTACTGCGCTCACTAAAGAGCCCCCTTTTGGCTGTCTCTTTTGTCTGTTTCGACAGACAGTATTTGTTAGTTTGCGAACCAACAAGCCCTTTCAAGCCTTTTTTTGTGGAATTTGACATAGTCTATGGCATATTTCGCTTTTCACGTAAGCTTTGTGTGACGACACTTGACAAATCTGTCAGACACCCCCATGTACTTGAAGCCAGTTACTCGAGGCCATTGATGTACGTAATAGTTCTTAGGAGAAGCCCCCGATGCTTAAATTTTATGAGATTAGAGACCCTTTCCTCTCATTCGAGGGGGACGAACCGAACCGTAGTGCACGCCGATGACCGACAACGATGGCAGTTCAGGCGACTTCCCCCGTCGTTTGCGTGCCGCCCGGGAATTACGAAAACTGTCTCAATCCGACCTGGCGCGTCTGGTTTGGGGCGAGGAGATAACCGCAGCGGGCTACAAAGCGGCGAAAAACCGCGACCGCGTGTCTGCCTATGAGCTGGGTAACAGCCGACCCAACCCGGAAAACTTCCGTAAGCTCTGCACGGCTCTGGAGACAACGCCGATGGCTCTTTGGCCGGACAACCTGTCCCGGCGGGTGACCTCTGCCGCGCAACCGGTGCTGAGTTTCACCGCGCTGGAGAGCTCGCCCGGCAAAGTTCGCTTGGACGTTCACGCGATCCTGCCCACTGCTGCCGCGATGAAAATTGTCGCGATCGTGCAGGAGGCCGACGAGAACGGCACTTCGTCCTGATGCCTCGGGCTTTTGAGGGTGACGCGCTGCTGCTGCAAACCGAGGTGGCTGAGAGGCTGCGCTGTTCGGTCGGCACCGTGGCGCGTCTGCGCCGTGAGAAGAAACTGCCGTACATCGGCGGGCGCCCGGTGCTGATCCGGGCGTCGGACCTTGAGCGGTACATCACCAAGAGGGAGTTTATACGATGCAGCAAGCCCGTTGGTCGGGGCAAGGCAGTCAGTCCTTGCCTAGATACCCGTGTGTCAGCCGAAGCGGAAACTACGAGGTGCGCTGGACCGAGCGGGACCCTGTCACCGGCGCAGCACGAACGCGCGCTTTCTCGTTTCGCACAAAGGATCGTGCGCGGGCGGACGCCGAATACCGGGCGTGGTTAGCCGCCGCGAACGCCGTCAAGCATATCTCGGGCGGCGGCCCGGGGGATACGCTGACCAGCCTTGCCGACCAATATCTGTCTGCAAAACGCATGGTGGGCAGACCTGCCGGGAAAACAACTGAGGGCAGCCTAGACCGCGTGTTGGAGGTGCTGGGTTCGCACGCGCCGACGACGCTGACTGACATGGATATCGAGCAATACGTTGCGCAGCGCCGCCGGAGGGTCAAGGGCCCGACGGTCCGGCGGGAGCTGGGCGCGCTCACGGCCATGTTGAATTGGGGCAAGCGCAAAAGAATTATACCCCGAAACGCAGATCTGCCGTTGATCGAGCTACCCGAGGAGGGGGCACCCCGGCAGGTAGTCTTGTCTGAGGCCGAGGTGGAAGTCCTGTGGACGGCTGCCGTTGTGCGGTTCGAGGATGGAAGCCTGTCCCGGGCGCAGCGCCGAGTGGGGCTGTTCGTTTGTCTGGCTCTGGAGACCGCCGCGAGGGCCAAATCCATCGAGAAGCTGCGCGTCGATCAAGTAGACCTCGCCGTTGGGATCGTCGATTTCCGGGACCTGGGGCGGTCGCGACAGACCAAAAAGCGCCGGGTTCCGGTGCCGATATCTGACCGTTTGCGCCCTGTCCTGGCGCGGGCCACGATCGAGGCCCAAATGGCGGGAGACCCTTTTGTCGTTGCCGGGGGTGGCTCGGTGCGCCGATCCTGGGGGACATTCCGGGACAGTCTGGATATCCCGCCGGTGGTTCGGCACGACCTGCGCCGCACCTGGGCCACGCTGAGAGCCCGTCGAGGTGTGCCGATGGACCAGATTGCTGCTGTGCTGGGAGACAGCGTCGCCACGACGGCCAAGCACTACGCCCACTTGGACCCAGACTATCTGCGCGCGGCGGTGAACGGTTAATTTTTTCCTGACGAGCTTGACAAAGGGTGTCTTGGTGTGCGTTCTTGGGTGCGCTGTCTGTTGTCGGACGACAAACCGGACACCCCATTTCCCCCCCCCCATAACCGGAGGCCCGCCGCCATGCCGACTTTCATCCTGTACGTGTTTTTGCCGTGGGGCGCCATTGCCGTGCCCGGGGTGCCTACGCTTGAGCTCTGCGAACAGTTGGGCGCGCAAGAGCTGCGCGCCGCTCAGGCGCTGGGCGTCGCGGGCGCCTTCGCCTGTGTCTCTGTGGGCGACGCGGGCGCCTTCGCCTGTGTCTCTGTGGACGACGCGGCAGAAGAACTGATCGGTTGAGCGGTACGCCCGTGCCTGTGACAGGCCCCGCCGTCGCCAAGGACATGTTGACTGCTCTTTATGGTGCAGACAGTCTTGAGAACATCTGGACCTGCGGGTTCGTAAAAGGCGCAGAGAACTGGGCAGGCCGTCGAGGTTTTTCCTGGCTCAGCTCTGTGGATTGTGATGCGGGCGATTTTTACTTCTGTATTGGCGAGCTGGGCGCTGCCGAGACACGCCGATCGAGCTCTGGTGTCGAGACCCAAAGGGTTCTGATCTGCGACGATATCGGAACCAAAGCCTCTTTGGCTGACTGGGACACGGTTCTGGGCCGAGGGTTCCCGCCGCCGAACTTCCGGGTGGAGACCTCGCCGGGGAACCAGACTTGGATCTGGAAACTAGACAAACCCGTGACGCGCGATGACTTGTCTGGGTGGCGGGACCTGGCTCTCCTTCGGGCCTGGTTGGTGGCACGCGGGCTGACCGACGACGTGATGGACGCCGCTCGGTACGTGCGGCTGCCGATGGGGGTGAACAGCAAAGACAAGTATCTGGTCGAGGGTGTCTCGCCTAGGGTGGGATTGTTTTTGGGGGACGCCGACGCGGTTGCTAACGTCGATCGCATGGGCTCGATCCTGCTGGAGACAGACGACTGGCGGGACGAGGACCTGCCGTCGGGAGCCGGATCCAGCTCTGCCGCACTGGGGGTTGCGTCGGCTGCCGGAGCATTGGCCAGGGTTGCTGACCTATCTGATCCGGAGCCTATAATCGTTCTGGCGCAGGCGCTCGGTCAGGAGCCCGTTCAGGTTCGCGCCGGTGTCGTCGAGGCGCGCTGTCCTAACATCGCCGAACACTCCGACCGTCCCGAGACAGGGTTCGCGTTTTTGGGTGGCGGCCTAATGAAGTGCTCGCACGCGTCTTGCGCGGATCTGAGTACGATGGATTTCCGGGCCATGATGGTCGCCGAGTATGAAGCACAGGCTGCTGCGGCGCAGGCTCTGGGTCTGCCGTGGGACGGGGCTGTCTCTGGAGAAGGTTTCCTGGCGCGTGCCGACTTCGAGCGCCGAGGAGCTGTCGCGGGCAAGGACGTCTCGGGTGCTGATACGGGCGCTACCGAGGACCCCGAGGACCCCGAGGAGATCGCCGAGAGGCTCTTGGGCAAACGTGCCGCTCGCGAGGAGGCTCGGGACGACGGGCTCGATGAGCTGTGCTCGCGTTTTGTCTGGCTGGACAGCCAGAATGCTTTCTTCGATCTGGCCGACCGTGTGCTGGTCTCCCCAGAAGTCTTTGACCGGCACAGTGCCGTGGCGGGCTGGATCCCCGTGGGCGGAACCGGCGCCAAACGCGCGTCGAACCTGCTGCGCAACCGTGGGGGCATGGTGACTGCCCATGCGCTGGCTTATGTGCCGGGCGCTGTTGGGCAGACTTTGGGCCGGGGTGGCACCGCCGGGGTGGGGTCCTTGATTATGGAGGAAAACGAAGCCTCGCGCATGTGCCCGCACGTGAACCTTTGGATGCCGCCAGACACGGGCCGTCGAAGTGGGCCGCCGAGTGCTTGGCTGGAGCTGCTGGACCATCTGGTGCCGGAGCCCGAGTACCGGGGCTGGCTGGTGTGTTTCTTTGCGATGCTGGTCCAGAAGCCGGGGTGGCGCACGCCGAATATTCCGCTGCTGGTGGGTGGGCAGGGCGTCGGCAAGGATCTGATGCTGAGTGCCGTGATCCGGATCCTTGGCCGGAGCAACGCTCGGACGGTGTCTATGGCTCAGCTCGGGTCCGGATTTAACGATTACCTCATGTCTCAGCTCATTATCCTGCCGGAGCTGCGAACCGACCGCGCGGGCTCGATCAACAATCAAGTGAAAGACTGGACAGGGCAGGGCGCTGCCCGGTTGCAGATCAATCCGAAGTACGCCCGCACGTTTTCGGTTCGGCCCGTGATGAACTTCATCGCGCTGTCTAATCACCTCGATGCCGTCGGCGGCCTGGAGACCGACGATCGCCGGTGGGCTGTCTATGTGACCGACGCCGCGCGCCGAGACCAAGACTGGTACACTCGAATTGCTGGGGAGCTGTCCGGAGCGGCGGAGCTGGAGCGACTGCACGAGTTTTTGTGGAACGTGGACTTGACCTCGTTCGATCCGTTTGCGTCCGCGCCGGACGTCGGCGGCTTCAAGGGCCAGATGCTGTCTGAGAGCCTGGGTGAGGCGGCCACCTGGGTCCTGGAAGCCTGTTCGGACGGGGGCGTGTTCGCCGACCGTGAGTACCTGACAATCAAAGAGGTCCAGAAGGCCGCGCAGGGGGCGCGCTCGGTGGCAGTGTCCCGGGGTATCACGCAGAGTGCCGTCCGTGATGGTATGGTGGCCGCAGGCTGTGAGTGCTGGGGCCAAGCCCGGGCGGGCAAGAGTTCCCGGCGGCTTTGGTTCGGAAACGGGTTGTCTGCGCTGGATCGCGCGGTGTTGATTAAATCAAAAATGCCCGAAAAAGCCCGTATTGATTTATACGAAGCAGAAGAAAAGGCATTTCGGGCCGCTGCGGACAGCAAAATACTGGGCGGAAAATAATATTCAGACAATTTTCGGGCCGTCAAAATATTTATTTAATTATTTTTCAGCGGCCCAAAAATGCTCAAAAAGCCCCTCCGGGGGCTTTTTTCGTATTTAATTTGATTTAATTTGGCGTTTGCTCAGCACTTTGCTCGGCTTGATTAAAACAAAAAACATCAAAATGTCGTTTGTTACCAACCTGTTAGGTCGCTTTGATCACCTGATCAGCAGTTTTGGACCCCCAAGACCCCCAGGAAGCACACAGCACGCAGCACACGCCGGGGACGGGGCAACGCCCCAACAATATATATAATGTATATGTGTATATATATATATATAGGTGATCAATATGAACATAGGTTATAACCTCTTTGAATTTATTGGATTTTTTTGTTCAGCTTGTACTGAGCAAAGGTGATCAAGTGGTGATCAAGGGTTTAGGGGTCTCTTAGGGGCTCATTCGCCCCCAGACGGCGGGCGTCGGCGATGGCCTCGGCCCAGCCCGTCGCATCCCCTGTGTCCTGCCAGTCCAGGAAGGCCGTCACCATAGACGCAGACAGCATTGAGCACGCGTGTTTGCGGTCTACGGCGGCCCGCGCCATGCGCGCGTAGGACATGCCGCTCACCCCTGACGCTTTCGCCTGCTCGAGCGTTGTCGCCCGGTTGGCTTTGGCGGAGGCGTGGGCGACGACGTTCTGGAATGTCTTGTTCTGGACAAGGTCGTTCGGCAGCTTTCCCCAGCGCGCTGCCTGCTTTACCCGTTTCAGCAACTCGGCAGGTCTGGATCGCCGCTTTTGAGTTCCTACCAGCTTGCGCAGGGAACGCGCCTGTGGGTGGGCGTGCCAGTAGCAGAATAAGCTGTTGCGCATGACCATGCGCTTGCACTTGCTGCATTTACGGTGTCCCGGGCCGTGTAGCCGGGTGTGGTGTCTAATCTTGTCTCGGGCCTCGATCATTTCCTGTGGCATGACCCGGCTCCCGGACGTTCGCACCTTCGGCGCCAACGGCGTGCAGTACCAATCGTTCTTTGCGTCATACACCGGCATGGCCGTTGTTTCCTCGATCAGTTCGTTCATGTGGGTGTGAATGTCCTGCTCTTTGCGACCCATCTGTCTGGTCCCTTCTGAGGTTTTTGTCTGGCTGTTGGGGCGGGTTGTTTGGTCGCCCCCACGGAAAGTATTCTAGCCAAAACCGGGTTGTTTGCTAACAGAAATGCGCCCGGGGGACCCGGCGGAAAATCGCCCGAAAAAATCCACAGACAAGAGACAGACAGACTTGACAAAACTGACAGATAAAAGGGACAAAGGGGCGCGGGGCGATTTCCGTCTGCCGCGACAAACTGGAGTAATGAAATGTCAGACCGAACGAAACTTGGAGGAACAAAGCGCACGATCTTGCGTGCGCTGATAAACGCCAGCAGCGAGGCGAGCGCGGCGCTGGATGCGATGCACGGCGGCGCAGCGGTCAGCACGTTGCCCAATGCCGAACTGTTGCAGCTTGCAGACGTCGCGGGCATTCCGGTGCCATGCGATGCGGCGGCGGCGGCGTATGACAGCGCAAAAGGCGCTGGCGTGAATGCGGGCGAGGCGATGGTAGAGGCGGCGCAGGCGCAGGCGCTGCATGAGGCTGGCGGCACGACAAGCGACCCGGTCAGCGCCCCGGTCAGCACACCGGCACCAAAGGCGGACCCGGTCGAGACAGCGGCGCAAGCGCGGGTGCAGGGCATACACGCGGCCTTTGCGTCTGGTGACGTGGTCAAGTATCGCGATGACATGTTGGCAATGGCCCGGGAGGCGTGCCGCCCTGACCCCGCGCCGATCATGGCAGCGCCTGTGCAGAACTATGACACGTCGCACTTGTCTGGCGAGGTCGCAAAGATCGCAGACCGCAAAAAACTGTCCGAGTTGCCGAACATCACGACGCAGACGCCCGTCAATGACGACGCTACGGCAATGGACCTATACGACGCCGGGAACGCGCCAGCAGTGGACCCCGGATATATTTGGCCCGCCCACACCGGGCCGATTGTCGCGGCACTGGCCAATCAAGCGCCGGTGTTTTTGTATGGCCCCGCAGGCACGGGCAAGACCACGTTCGCGGAGCAAATCGCCGCGACCTACAAGCGGCCTTTCGTGCGGATCTCGTGCGATGACCAGACCGAGGCAGCGGTTTTGTCTGGCATGACTGTGCCAGACTTGAACGGCGGCACCAAATGGCAGGACGGACAACTGGCAAAGGCTATCCGCCGCCCAGGGACGGTGATCTTGATTGACGAGCCTAGTGTTGCGCGCCCTGGCGCACTGTTTGTGCTGCAATCTGTCTTAGATGACGGGCGTTGCATGAACATCGCCGAGACCGGCGAGCGCATCCCGGTCGCGCCTGGCGTGTTGTTCATCCTTGCAGACAACACGAACGGCACCGGGGACGAAACCGGAGCATACGAGGCAACCCGGCGGCTGAACCGGGCTTTTCTGGACCGGCCCAACATCACGGTGAAGTTGGATTACATGAGCGCGCAAGACGAGGCACGCGCGCTGCACGGTCGCACCGGGCTGGGCAAGAAAGCGTGCGGCGCACTGGTCAAACTGGCCAATTTGACGCGCAGCAAGACCGACGACGGCGACCTGTCTCACGCGGTCGGCTTCCGGCGGCTGTGCGCGCTGGCCAAACAGCTTCGTTTTGGCACCCCGGCGGATGTGGCGTTTCAGATCTCTGTGCTGGAAACAGCGCCTTCCGAGGACCGCGAGACCCTGCGGCAGCTTTGGACCGCAGAAGTTAAGAAGGGGGATTTGGCCGATGCCTGATTTCACTTTTGACCTAAAACTTTTTGCAAGTCTCACATTCGAGGCGGCAGACGAGCGCCACGCCCGCGCGATCATGCGGGACGCGCTGGATTGCGCAGACATGCGGGACGCGCTGGATTGCGCAGAACTGGACGGTTCGCCGGACCTAATCGAAATCAATGGGGAGTTAATCCAATGACCAGCACGAGCATCTACGATTTTTCGGGCAAGGTCCTTTACCGCGACTTTGTCGAAAGCACACGCAAGGCGGTGCTGGCCATTCTGGCCAGCAAGGGACGCCATGCGCCAGACCCGTTTGTGGTTTCGATCACGGGCGGGCAGACAGCCTATGTGGGCGAGACACCCGGCAAGCCCGGTTCGCTCACAGTTGCGCTGCCATCGATTGATCCAGAGACCCGGATCCGCGCCAAACTGGCGCGGAAAACGCTGGCCTTTGTGATCCACGAACTTCTGCACATCCTGCACACCGATCTAAACCCGACCCGGATAGAGCACCGCTATTCAGAAGAAACTAGGCGCACCGGGGTGATGCTATCCAACACGGCCTTTCCTTCGTTTTTTAACGCGGCTGAGGATTATTTTATCGAAACGATGGGGTGCGCCCCCGCCACTTCTGTCTGTGGGAACGCTGGCGAATTGCTCGGTGGACTAAACGTCGATTTCTACGCCGAGACCGCGAGCCAATGGCCTAAGATCGACTGGGCAGACACGGAGACACGTGTTCGCGCGGCATCAAACTATATCGTTTGCAACATCAACCGGCGTGGGCATCAGACCGCACAGGGCCTGGAGGCGGCAATGCTGGCGGCGCAAGAGCATACACCGGACAGTGTCCGCACGGTGTTGGACCGTTTGCTCGACCAGCTAGACCGGCAGGCTGCGGGATCGCAGCGCAATCCGATTGACTGTCACGCGGAGCGGTTTCGCTGGGCCGCTGACGCTTTTGTCGAATTGCAGGACCAGGACCAGGACCAGGACCAGGACCAGCAAGACGGTCAGGGTCAGGACGGTCAGGACGGTCAGGACGGTCAGGACGGTCAGGACGGTCAGGACGGTCAGGGCCAGGGCCAGGGCCAGGACGGTCAGGACGGTCAGGACGGTCAGGACGGTCAGGACGGTCAGGGCCCGGGCCAGGACGGTCAGGGCCAGGACGGTCAGGGCCAGGGTCAGGGCCAGGACGGTCAGGACGGTCAGGACGGTCAGGACGGTCAGGACGGTCAGCAGGACCAGCGGGGCGTCGCGCTGGCGTCGCCAGATGATATGCGCGCGGCAGACATGTCGGACAGCACTGCGCAGGATGGTGCGAAACCATTTGCAAACGAGGACAACCCCCAGGATCCGATCTCGGGCTTTCGTACGTCAATGGCGTTCGAGGGGCGCGCGGGCACTGTCTGGAAAAACAGCCAAGCGGGCATACGCGCGGATGAAACCCGGGAATTTCGCGCACTATTGGCGACAAGACAGCTTGAGACCGCCACCCGGCGCGGCCTCAAATCTGTTGAGCGCGTGACACACGAGAGGAGATTGCAGCACGGCAGACTAGACCGGCGCGCGGTTACACGGACGGCGATGGGCGCGCCGGACGTTATGTCTCGGCGCGGCATCACCCCCGGCATGACGACTGCGGTTCAGGTGATGCTGGACGCATCGTGGTCTATGGGTGATCCGGAGGACGCCCCAGGCATGACCTATGGGCGCGTGTCGCGAATATCCGCAGCGCTGGCGGTTCTGTCTGTTGTGGTCCCGGCGATACATCGGGCCGGTGCCAGGGTTGCGCTGGCGGCGTTTACAACCTCTTGCGCGTCAGGAGATGGGCAAGCGGTGGCACAAGGTGCGACCAAGGGCGTTGGGTTGCTGGCAGACAGCGCGTCCAAGCCTAGCGTGTTTCCGCTTTTCCGGTTTGGTGATCGCCCCACTTCGGCACGTTGTCTGGAAGCGTTTCGGAAGGCCAATCGGCTAGGCGGGACACCTATGGCAAGAGAGGCGAACTGGGCAACCGCGCAGCTTTTGGGCCAGCGCGCTGAGCGCAGGATTGCCCTGTGGCTTTGCGACGGGGAGGCATTCGACGCGGCTGCTGCGGCGACCGCGATGCGGCTGGCGCTGGCGCAGGGTGTCGAGCATTGCGGTGTCGGCATCGGATCCGGCATCGATCTAGACACTATGCAGGAGGTTTTCGGGCGCAGCCGCGCAAGTGTCGTGGGCGAGCGGCTGGCAGACTTGCCTGGCGCTATCGAGGCCGCGCTGCTGGGCGAGGTGGCGCGATGACTGCTGGGCCGCGTGACAGCGCGCGCCGCCGCCGCCGGTTGGCCTGTCTGGTGCGCCAGCTTGCGGTGGAGGGGCTCTGGCTTGGGGCGGTGGTGATCCTGTTTAACCTGGCGCTGTGAGTCACCTGGGCGATTTCAGACGATGATAGACCGCGCCCCCGGGCGCGGTTTTTTACTGTCTGGGCGCATCCCCAGTTGCGAACCATTCTCAAAAAGACTAGGTATATCAGTATTACTGACCTATATTGAGTGGCGGCTGAACGCCTTAAAATCGTGGGATATCAAGGGCATGACACGGGCAAAGAAGACTGCAGACAGCGCGCCAGCGGGCGACCTGACCGACGCCGAACTGGTCCGCCAGGCCCTGCGGGCCATACTCCAGGACGACACGGCGGGCGCGCAGGCACGGGCGACAGCGGCCCGAACGCTGGCGGAAATGGCAGGGGCGATGGGCCGACACTCAGAGAAGCCGACGGATCCGACACGGCGGCTGGCGGACCTGTCACGGGCCGAGCTGGAACGAGAGCTTGCGGCGTCGGTGCTGGACGGCTGACCGGCGGGATAGGGCCAGATAAGCGGCGCAGGGCAGCGCATGACAGGCTAAGTGTCTGGCAACGCTGCGGGGTTGTGTCCCTAGACAGAGGAGCGACCGACCCGGGCACCCCGGATCTGTCTGGACCCGACCCCCCGGGCTACCCCGGCGCGTGTAGGTTTTTCTCTATCTGCCACAAAAATTAAACGCACCTGTTTTGAACTTTCTGCCAATTCCGACAAACGAAAAAAGCATACGTAAACCAGCGACTGAGACATGCTTTTTCGGAGGGCCCCCCGGCGCTCTCGACGCTCTTGCGCGGTTTGTCTGTTGTCTGCTACAGACGAATAGACAGAACCGGAGCGATCCCAATGACCGAGCCAGTCCCCAGCAAACGAACGCGCGCGACGTCGTTCACGAACCACGCGGTCAACGACCCCGGGACGCCTCTCCCCGGCGCGAGCGTAGACGCCGAGATCGACGGCACCAACGCCAGCCTCAATGACACGATTGATTTTGTCCGGCAGGCAATCGACGACGACGGCAGGATCAAACCCGCAGCGGCAGACGTCGGCCTGATCGGCGCCACCGGCCCCGCTGGCCCCACCGGACCGGCAGGGCCTACAGGCTCCACCGGCGCGCAAGGACCCACCGGGGCGCAAGGCGCAACCGGCCCGACGGGCGAAACCGGGCCCCAAGGCCCCCAAGGCACCCAAGGTATCCAAGGCCAGCAAGGCACGGCGGGTGCGGCAGGACCCACGGGGGCCACCGGAGCGCAAGGGCCCCAAGGCGATCAAGGTGACACGGGGGACACCGGCACCGCAGGCAACAGCTTCGTACCGGATGCCTCCGGCCCTAGCGCAGACAAATCAACCTATGATGCGGAAGCCATGGGCTTCGCCTTCCTCGACACGGAAATCGGCGAGATTTTCTGGAAGCTGTCCAACACCAGCGCCGACTGGTCCACGGGCGTAAACTTCGGCAGAGGTCCCGACGGGGCAACTGGCCCGGCAGGACCAACAGGCCCCACGGGACCAACCGGCCCAGTCGGCAGCACTTGGCAGGGGGCCTGGGACGTCGGCACGGCTTACGCGATCGGCGATGGCGTGCACTACACCGTGGATGGCAATGCGTATATTTGCACGGCGGCGACCACCCCGGGCGAGCTGCCGACGAACACCAGTTACTTCGACATTATGGCCGAGAGCGGCGCGCAAGGACCCACCGGAGCGCAAGGACCTACGGGCCCGGCGGGCGACACCGGGGCGCAAGGGCCCACGGGCGCCGACGGGGCAACCGGGGCGCAAGGCATCCAAGGCCCCACCGGGGCCACTGGCACCACCGGGGACACTGGCGCGACAACGCACTACGTCACGGACGTACCCGACGGCGCCCTCGGCGAAATCGGGGACTTCGCGTTCAGGGACAGCGGCCTTGTCTACGAGAAGACTGGCGCTTCGACCTGGACATCGCGGTTTGATACCACAGGACCAGCAGGCCCGACCGGGGCCCAAGGCTCAACAGGTCTCACAGGGGATCAAGGGGTCCAAGGCCCACAGGGGGCCCAAGGACCGGCGGGTGCGCAGGGGGCCACCGGTGCAGCCGGGGCGGCGGGCAGCCCGGCAGGCTTCCCGTTCACTTTCAGCGGTACGACGGCGGACGCGGACCCCGGCGCGGGCGTGATCCGCTTCGACAATGCGACCATCGGCAGTGTAACAGGCATTTACATCGACGACGAGGACGCCGCCGGGCGCGACCTGTCCGCCTTCTTCGCCAGTGTGGACGCAGGGAAAATCATAATCCGGCAGGCCAACGACGCTACAAAGTGGGCTATCTTCGATATCACGGCGGTGACTGACAATGCCGGGTACACCGACTGGACGGTCACCGTGAGTGATGTTGGCGCTCTGCCGGACAACGCCGCCGAGCTCAACGTCGAGATTATCCCCGGCGGTGCAGGCGGCACAACCCTCGGCGCTGCGCAGTACGGAAGTTGGTCCAGCTACGAAAAATGGGATGACGCGTCATCGATGGTAAGCGCGCTGGACGACGGAATGAACGCGCCTAGCGACGGGGTCGTTACCGGGTTCGATTGGGCGCAGTCAACCGCCGGAAGCAACGATTCCCAATATAAAACAATGCGGGTCCGCACCGAATACAGGAGTGTGAGCTAATGGCCGCTGAACAATGGTATTTCCTCTTTAATGACGCGGACGGCAGCTACAACTGCCACCAGAAACGTCCATTCCCCAAGCACATGAACCACGAGGGTGTGACGCAGCGACGCCTGACGGTGGACGTTGACGTGCTCGAAGATGTGACGCTGACCTTCTACGATGAATTTGACGATGGTATCGTTGACGCCGCGCCGATGCTTGCCCCGACGAAGACTGAAAAGGGTCAGCAAATGCTGGCCGACGAGATCACCAAGATGGTCGAAGATCAGACGCGCGAAGTCACGCGGTCGCCCACCCAGATCGGGCGGTTTAACACGCTGGTCAGCCTCGCTCGAAAATACATGAAGCCGGAGGCGGTAGATAAAATCCTGCAAGATGGGAAGATCGACGCGACTGAAGCTGATCAAATCAACGCGGCCATGGAAAGGAAGCCCACATGAAGACCGTCGAGGTAACGACCCTGATCGCTAATGAGTTGGCGAACGTGGTTGCTGACATGGCCCCGAATTGGCAAAACCTGTCGGTGGGCCCGAACATTTCAGAGGCCGAGTTCTTCGCCCAGACTGTGCCTGACGTTGAGGTCTACAAGAAAAACGCAGGACAGCCTTCGTTGCTGGTTACGCCTTTGGATTTTCACCACCAGATGCCAAGGCTAAAGCGTGTCGCCGAAATGGCGGGTGCGCGTGAGGTCAAGAACCACTGCGTTTATCTGCCGCAGACAATGATGCCGTTTCATACGAACCGGGATGAACCGGGTTTACGGACATATTTCACGCACACGCTGGGCAAAGCTTACTTTCGATGGATGGACCAAGAGGGCAACATGCACGTCGAGGAAGACGGCATAGGTTGGACCGGTCGGCAGTTCGACGTGAGCGCCGACTACCCGATGTGGCACAGCATCTGGACGGAAAAGACGAGATTCAGCTTTGGTTTTCTCAGTTAAAGAATGGCAAATGCGCCGGGCTGAACAGCCTTGGAAAAGCAGTATAATTCCGCTGTTGGCGGCATTCGCTCCGCGTGTCACTGACGACATGGTCCACCTTGATGATCTGAACGCCCCGGTTGATAGCAGGGTTGTTTGGTCTGAGGGCAACCCCATCCCGCACTGGTTCATGCTGTCCCGTGGCGGGCTGCACGTTAGCCACTTCTCGGCGGAAGCGCCTTGGGCGGGCACACGGCCCGACCCCTCGGTAATTGAGCGGGTGCCGCGCGTTCCGCAGAAGTGGGGAAGTATTGATTGCAGGCTTCACTGGCCGGGCCGAAGTGGTTTTGTTCTGGGGCTCGGCGACATGCCGGGCTGCGACCTGAACCGCTGGCACCCGAAAGACGCGGCGCCCAGCTATTCACTGGAAAGTCTGTTTCACGCGGCCAGTGAAATCAGGATCGACAATCCGCATTCGGGCCTGATCCTTAGCGCGGTGATGACCGGCAAGCCTGTGACGGCCCCCATGGGCGGGCTGTTCGGGCCTCTTGCTGCCGATCCTTCGTGGGCTAACGTCGTCAAGTGCCTGACGTGGCTTGAGGACTTCTCAGTGAACGTGACAGACCCATACTTCGCGGATGATGTTGAAGCGAGGCTGGCAGCATGACCCCGATGCTTATCAAACCCGGCCCAGCGCACCTATACGAACAAGTGAAAGCAAGCTGGAGGGTTGGCAAAACGGACAGTAGCGGCAGGTCAGATGTGCCCGTCGATGTTCCCGCAGTCTCAGGCTGGCTCGCGGGCCAGATGAATGATGCGATGGCGCTGTTTGGGGAGGCGCTTTTGGCCGAATACGGCAAGCCGATACAGATCACAGGCGTGCGTTCGATGTTTTCAACACAGCCTGCCTCACCGGAGGCGACCAATGTGCGCCAGCCGCACCTTGACCACGGCAGGAAAGCACTAATCGGGCTATGGTACTTCGCGCACCCAGAAGACAAGGCAGGCGGCGACCTGATGGTTGGCGATATCCGGGTGCCATACGCGGAAAACGTGATGGTGATATTTCCAAACCTGCGAAGTGCGTGGCACCACGTAACCCCGCGCGGGCCGTCCCAGTATGCCAGGCGATTTTTGAATTTTGTCGCGGAGGTTGAAGACCCCCTGCACGGGTACACGCGGGACGCGTTGGGCCGCGATAGAGTTTATGGGGTTGCGATATGCCCTTAGTTGCCCGAAATACCCTTATTTGGCTCTGGTCCCTGGACACCCGCAGCGCGGAATTTCTTCTTGGGTTCGTCCTTCTGTCTCGCGGGCTCGCAATCGCGTTGCCCACACCCAGCATGGGCGAGATTTATGCGTCGTACACCACGGTCATGCCCGAGCTGTATTGGGGGTTATTAACCGTTTTTGCGGGTGCCGCGCAGACGTCCGGCGTCGTCGTCAATGGTCGCTGGCGCAGGTCCCCCGCGCTCCGGATGGCGGGAGCTTGGGTCGGCTTCATGTGGTACATTGCGCTGACACTCACTTTTTTAATCAACAGCCCTCTAACGATCTCCCTGGCAGCCTTTTTGTACCTGCCATTGGCTCTCGGATCCTTGTGGTGCTTCCTAAACATCGCATCGAAAGGGTAGCCTGATGACAGATTGGCTGACGCCCGACGTTGCCACCGCGCTCGGCGCGGGGCTTGGGGCCCTCCTTCTCGCTATCGGCATGCGGGGGAAGGCCCCGGGAAACAAAACCCCGGCGCCGCACCAGGCGATCGCCCGGCCCGATACGCGCAGTGAAATAAGGTCTGCGGACGCGCTGGAAAAGATCGCGGCGACCCTCGACTTACTTGAGCGGCACGCCTCGATTTTCCTGGATCGCAAACAGCGGTAAGCGCCCTCAACCTGGAGACGCTTCCCAAACGGCTTTGTCTGGCGTATGTCTGGCATAAGACAGACAACGGACAGGTGTTCCCGTGAAAACTTCTGATCAAGGAATTGCCGCGCTGGTGCAGCACGAGGGGGTTGTCCCCGGGCCGTATCTGGACAGCGAAGGGTACTGGACCTACGGCGTAGGCCACGCCGAAACTTCTGGTCTGGCGCCGAACCCCAAGTATATGCGCCGGGGTGCGCCCCCCAAGCTGGGTCCGGAGCTGGAGAAAATCTTCGCCCTGCTGCGCAGCGATCTCAAAGTCTACGAGAAGGCCGTCAACCAGGCGATCAAGGTCAAGGTCAGCCAGCACGAGTTCGACGCCGCAGTCTCGTTTCACTATAACACCGGCGCAATCGGCAGGGCCTCTTGGGTCAAAAAGCTCAACGCGGGCGACCGCAAGGGCGCGGCCAGAGCGATTATGAGCTGGAAAAAACCCGCGTCGATCATCGACCGGCGCAAAGCCGAGCAAAAACTGTTTCGCACCGGCACATACCCGAAAGGCCGCGCGCCGGTCTACAGCGTGACCGCCGAGGGGCGCGTCATCTGGAAACCGATCCGGACCTTGTCTCAGACAGAAATTCTTGGGCTGATGAACAAGCCCAAACCCGCAGACAAACCCCAGCCCACGCCGGAGCCCACACCCTTCGAGAAAGAAAAAACCGCCCTGAACAAAGCCAACGGGGCCGCCACATTTGGCGCGGGCGCGGCGGTCGCAACCGCGACAGCGGTCTGGTGGGCCGAAATCAAAGCCACGGCCTGCGCGGCGCTTTGGTTCTGCGGGGGCTGACATGAAGTATTTCAAACCAACCTCCCTCACCTTCTGGATGGGCGTGCTGCCGCTGGTGCAGGGCCTGATCCTGCTGACCACGCCCCTGCACAACGTCACGGCAGCGGCAGAAATCGTGCGGCTGATGACCGACGCGCAGCCTATGGCCCTGATCAACACCGGGCTGGCCCTGGTAGGGCTACGCGCCGCCCCCGGCGTGTCCCAAGCTCTGGAGCGAAACGGCCTATGATTGGTGCAGCCTTCGCCTTTGTTCTGAAACTCGTGACAGGAGGCGGCGGCCTCGCCGACCAACTGCGGCTAGCCCACAAGGACCGGATCGCGGCGCAGACACAGACAGAAGTTCTTGTGGCGCAGACACGGGTTCACTCCATCGAGGCCAGCATCGCGGCGGCACGTCTGGCGAACGAGGACCGCTGGTCCGCGACCAGCCTCGGCAGGTATCTGATCGTGGTCCCCTTCGGTGTCTGGTGGACCGCAGTTTTTCTGGACAGCACGTTCGGCTTCGCGTGGGATCCGCTGGCCCTCCCGGCAAAGATCGACGCAATGGCGCGGATCCTTATCCCGGCGATCGTGATCGCTGACGCGGGCGCGCTGTCTATCAAGAGCCTGCGCCGGTGAACGCGTTCACCCAGATCCAGGACCCGGCAGCGCGTCGGCAGGCGATCATCCGGCGGTTGCTGGCGGCGAAGTCCGCCGAAACCTCTCTGCTGGACTACGTCCGGTTGACCATGCCGGACAGCACAGACCCGAGCCCTAACCCGCGCACCCGATACCACACGGGGCGCCACCACGAGTATATCGCCCGCAAACTGGAAGACCTCGAAGCGGGCCGGATCCAGCGACTGATCATCAACTGCGGCCCGCGTCACGGCAAGACCGAGCTGGCCTCGAAGCGGTTCACTGCCTGGTTCAGCGGCAAACACCCCGAAATGTCTCTGATTTTTGGCACGTACAACGAGAACTTTTCGGGCGACACCGGGCGGGCCGTCCGTAGCATTATCCAAAGCCCCGAACACCGGTTGGTGTTCCCCGAGCATGAGCTCAAGCAGGACAGCGTCGCGGCGCAGCGTCTTATGACGACGCAGGAGGGGCAGCTTTCGTTCGTGGGCCGAGGGGGCTCGATCACGGGCCGGGGCGGACACGGACTGATTATCGACGACCCTATCAAGGACCGCCGGGAGGCTGACAGCGGCACGATCCGCGATCAGCTTTGGGACTGGTTTACGCAGGTGGTCGCAACGCGCCGGATGACCGACGACAGTTGGATCATGCTTATCCAGACGCGCTGGCATGAAGACGATCTGGTCGGCAGACTGACGGACCCGACCAACCCGTTCTACGACAAGCGCGAGGCCGCGCAGTGGACTGTTATCGATCTGCCCGCGCTGGCGGGGGACAATGACGTTCTGGGCCGCAAGCCTGGCACGGCGCTTTGGCCTGAGCGGTTCAACGTGGACTTTCTCAAGGCGCAGCAGCGGCTCGATGCCCGGGGTTTTCAGGCGCTCTACCAAGGCCGACCGTCCCCCGAGGAGGGCAACTTTTTCGAGCTAGACAGCCTGAAAGAGTACGACCCGGACGAATTGCCAGACAACTTGCAGCTTTACGTGGCCAGCGATCACGCGGTCTCGACCCGGCAGGACCGGGACAAGACAGCGATCATCCCCGTCGGCGTGGACGAGGACGGGGATATCTGGGTCCTGAACGACGTGTTCTGGGAGGCCGCAGACAGCAACCGCGTCGTCGAGGCCATGCTCCGCCTGATGCAGAACCGCAAACCGTTGTTCTGGTGGGCCGAGCGCGGCCACATCACCAAGGCAATCGGCCCCTTTTTGCGCAAGCGGATGCAAGAGGAGGGCACTTATTGCTCGATCCTCGAAATGGTCCCGGTGGCAGACAAACTGACCCGGGCGCAATCGATCCAGGCGCGGTGCTCTATGGGCCGCGTCCACTTCCCCCGGCGGGCCCCGTGGTGGCCGGAGGCCAAGGACCAACTCTTGAAATTCCCCAACGGCGCTAACGACGATTTCGTCGATGCGCTCGCTTGGGTCGGCCTGGGGCTGCAAACCCAAGTGTCGGCCAACGCGATCCGGGGCGCAACAAAACCGACCACCCGGGGCACCCTGGGCTGGCTCAAAGAACAGACACGCCGGGACGAAAGCGAAGCCCGTCGAGCAGCCGGAGACTGGTAAAATGGATCAGCAAACTACAAACGAAGTCGGCGCAATCGTCGAGCAGAGTGGCGATGAAAAGATCATCGACCGGAACGCCCCAGACCCGGCAGAAGAACGCCGCAAACTTGTGACTGAGTGGTCGGCGCGCGTGCGGGACGCCAAGACGCATTGGTCCTCCAGCTTCAAACAGATGCAGGAGGATATGCGCTTTTGTGCCGGGGACCAGTGGAAAGGCACCAACCCGAAAATCCTTGAAGATCTGGGGATCGCCTCGGAAGATCGTTACCAGGCGAATATCGTCCTGCGGCACGTTCAGACACGCACGGCGAACATCTACGGCAAGAACCCGCGCATCGTCGCTCGCCGGAAAAACCGGTTGCTGAGCACTGTCTGGAACGGCTCGATGCAGCAGCTCGTTGAAGCGCAGGGCATGTTGGACGCCGTGGCCCAAGACCCCAACGCCATGAACGACCCGAAGGCCATGCAGGTCGCCGCCGCCGCCGGGGCGATCACCGAGGACGCCGCCCAGCAACAAAAACAAAACGAGTTTCTGGACAAATACGCCCGGACCCTTGAGCTCCTGACCGAGCACGAGCTGGACGAGCAGCCGCTGCCGTTCAAGCAGCAGATGAAGGCGACCGTCCGACGGGGTCTCACGACGTGCGTGGGCTTCGTCAAAGTCGGGTACACGCGGGTCATGGGGCGGACGCCCGAGGACGAGAATGCGATCTTGGACATTACCCGCCGGTTGGCCCGGGTTGAGCAGCTTTCGGCAGACCTCGCCGACGGGGAGATCCAGGAGGACGACCCCGAGGTCGAGGAACTGCGCCTCGGGATGCAGGCCCTGTCTGAAAAAGAGGACGTGATCGTCCGGGAAGGGCTGACGCTGTCATACCCAGACAGCACGGCGGTTATTCCCGACCCGGACTGTGTGCAGCTCCGGGGCTTCGTCGGCTGCGAGTGGGTCGCGGAGGAATACTTCCTGACAGCGGCGCGCATCCAGCAGATCTACGAAGTGGACGTTAAGTCGCCCAACGGCGGAGGGGACGCCAAGGCTCGGGCGACCGAGTACAACGTCAAGGGCAGTGCGGGCCCCGGCGCGACCTTCGAGCAGGCGGAGCCCGGAATAGAGAGCAAGGCCGAAACCTTCTTCTGTGTCTGGGAAATCTACAACAAGGGCGACGGCCTCGTTTATACGATTTGCGACGGCCACAACGACTTTCTGCTGGAGCCGGGCGAGCCGGACGTTCGCGTCGATCGGTTCTGGCCCTGGTTCCCCTTCGTAACGAACGAGGTTTACTCACCGGCGCACGTATACCCACCCTCGGACGTCCGGCTCATGCGCGGTGTTCAGACAGAACTCAACCGCTCCCGGCAGGGGCTGCGCGAACATCGCCGGGCGAACCGTCCGCGCCACGTCGCGACGCAGGGGCTCTTGTCCACCGAGGACAAGGACAAGTTGGCGAATTGCGAGGCGAACGATCTTGTCGAAGTTCAGGGTCTGCCACCAGATCGCAAAATCGAAGACGTCATGCAGCCCATGCGGGGTGTACCTATCGACCCGGCGCTCTATGAGACGGGGCCTTTTTATGAGGACTATCTGCGGACGTTGGGCCAGCAGGAAGCAAACCTCGGCGGCACCAGCGGGGCAACGGCCACCGAAGCAAGTATCGCGGAGAGCAGCAGGCGTAGTGACGCCTCGGCGGTTGTTGACGACCTCGACGAGTTCCTCAGCGAACTGGCCCGCGCAGTCGGTCAGGTCCTGATCCGGGAGTGCAGCCCCGAAAAAGTGAAGCGCATTGTAGGCCCCGGCGCTGTCTGGCCGGGGTTGAGCGCGCAGGATACGGCGGAGGAGATTTATCTCGAAGTCGAAGCGGGCAGCACTGGCCGACCGAACAAGTCGCAAGAGGTGCAGGTCGCCACCCAGGTGTTCCCACTCCTGATGCAGGTCCCCGGGCTGTCCCCGGAGTGGCTGGCCCGCGAAATGTTGCGCCGGATGGACGACCGCATAGACCTTTCTGATGCTTTCGCGGCAGGAATGCCGTCTATTCAGTCCATGAACGCGGCGGGGGGCACCGGCGGGCCGCCCCAACCCGGGGGCGCCCCCGGCGGAGACGACCCCAAAGCGCAGGGTTCGGAGGGCTCGAACAACGCGCCGAGCACGAGCGCGCCGCAGGTCAACTCGGCGCCGAGGCCCCCGGAGGCGCCCCCCGCAACGGCAGGCGCGTACTGACACCCTAGACAGAAACCACGCCACAAAGGCGCTTTCAGACAGCGAGGCCCCCGGAATTTTGGTTCCGGGGGCCTTTTTGTCTTGCCTTGCCTGTCAGACAGAACGCACAAAACAGGCGTGAATATGCAACCCGCAGGAGCCAACATTGCCCCCTGACGCAAAAAAATCCGAAACGGACCTGATCGATCCGCCGTCTGACCAAGTGTCCGACGCGACAGCCGACGACGGAGTTAGCGATACTACGGCCTCGCAAACCGCTGAAAGTGCTGAAAAAACGGGACAATCTGAGCCAACGACTATGGCGGAAGCGATTTCCGCCGCGCTGGATCAAAAAACCTCGGAAGACCCTGACGATCCTGACAGCAGCGGCGAAGACGCCGATGGGGATCTGTCTGACGAGAAGGGGTCCGACGCCGAGGACGCGCCAGACAAGGGTGCGAAAAAACCCGGGAAACAGCCAGAACCCGAAGACGACGACGACGACGCCGAGCTAGAAGACCCGACCGAGGAGGAGCTGGGGCAGTTTAAGCCTCAAGTCCGCCGCCGGGTTAAACAGCTTCTGTCTCAACGCAGCATGGCACGCGCCGAAGCGGCTGAACTCCAGCCCGACGCAGGCCGATACCGCTCGCTCCAAAAGTACATGTCCGAAAATGACCTCGGGGACACCGAGTTCGCGGACCTGCTTATCGCTGGCGCCGATTTGAAATCCGGCGAACCACAGCGGCTCCAGAGCTTCCTCGATCGCGTGTTGCCCCTTGTGCAGCAGGCCCTCGTGGCAACCGGCCAGATGGTCCCCTCGGATCTGACGGAGCAGGTTGAAAGCGGAGAAATGACGGAGGACGCGGCCCTTGCGATCGCACGATCCAAGGCCACGGCAGCCGCCGCCCAACAACGGGCGGAGAAAGCCGAGCGAAATCAGACAGCGTATGAGACAGCGCAGGCCAACGCAAACGTCCAGCAGACAGTCTTGTCTGCGGTGGACCGGTGGCGGCTCAAGACACGGCAGTCCGACCCCGACTTCGATCAAAAACAGGACGTGATGACGACCTACGCGCAGGCGCTAGTCGCCCAACGGGGCCCCGCAAGGACCTCGGAGGAGGCAGTCGCCTATTCGCAGGAAGTCTACGAGCAAGTGAACCGGCTCTTTGAGCGCGCTCGTCCAGCCCGGAAGGCCACTCGGCCCACCCCGGCACCCGGCACGTCCACACCCCGTTCGTCTCCGACGGCTGAACCGGCGTCACTCGAAGATGTGATCCGGCAAAGCCTCGCGCAGGCGGGCTGATCAAGGACTGATACAATGGCCGTGACACAGGCTCAACTCGACTTCATCGCTAACGCCGCGCTTGACTTCTATCTGAACAAGGGTGACGCGTTTCAACAGCAACTGCAGGAACGTCCGCTTGTCGCTCTCATGGAGCGCAAAGCTAAGTCGTTCCCCGGCGGTAAGGGCGATATTTCCGTCGCCGTACAAGGGGCTTATGGTGCCGGTGGCACTGACGACAGCCTGACGGGTTACAACTACGACGACACCGTCACCTTCTACAACCCGACCAACCTCGAACGCCTGGCCTACACTTGGCGTGAGCACCACATTGGTATTTCGGTTACTCACACCGAAATGAAACACGACGGCTTGTCCGTCACGGATGAAATGGGCAACTCGTCCGTCCACTCCGGGCGCGACCAGACTGTCTTGGTCAACATGTGGGAAAACAAGTTGTTCGACTTCGGCGAGCGGTATGCTCGCTCTGCGAACGACCTGTTCTGGGGCGACGGCACTGGGGATGCGAAGGCGCTTCACGGCATCCAACACTTCCTTGTTCCGAACCCCGGGATCGGGACCGTCGGCGGCATGAACCGTGCGACTGCGGGTAACGAGTATATCCGCAACCGCGCACGGACTGCGGCATTCCAGACCGCAATCGGCGGGGACGCCTCGCTGGCGGCGCACGGGGGTGACGAAGTTACCTCGGCTGCGGCCAACGGCGGCGCACTCTGGCAGGTTCTGCAACAGGAGCTACTCCAGCTTCGCCGCTATGGCGGCAAGCCTGACACGTTCCTGGCGGGCTCCGACTTCATCGGGGCTTTGCAGATCGAAATGCGGGCAAACGGTTACTACAACAACAACGGCATGACCGGATCGCAAGACGGCGCGATTGGTCCGATGCTGTTCGACGGTACGACCGTGCAGTACGACCCGACGCTGGACGACCTTAGCCTCGAAAAACGTGGCTACTGGTTCGACAGCCGCCACATCTGTCTGATGAAAATGCAGAACGAGTGGCGCCGGACGCACAAGCCTGCGCGTCCCGAGAACAAGTTCGTTCTCTACCGCTCGGTCACCTCGACGGGCCAGATGGTCGCGTATCAGCTCAACTCTGGGCTGGTCATCGATATCGCCTGAGCCAGGCAAGTGAACCGGAGGGGCGCGTTATGCGCCCCTCCGACACCAGACAAACCGGAGCAAAAGCCCAAATGGAAATTCAGATCCTATCCGCAAACGTCGCCCTCGCCGGGGATGCACGCAACGTCGTCGCCCGGGGCACCGACAACCCCATCACCTTCCCCGAGGCCGTGATCCTCCAGACTGTCCACGGCAAGTCGGCGGTGACGGACATGGTCGAACTGCGGCGCGAAGACCGCGAGCCAGCCAAAGAGCACGAACGGCTGACCCGGAAGTACGGACGCGTCGTCACCGAAGTGTTCCCGCTGATGGGGACGATGGTTTCGCTCCAAGGCGTGAACCCGGATCTGCCGACGCTCGAAGAAGTCCAAGCCGGTGAGACCGCCCGCAAATCGGCCTCTGCGAAGGCCCGCAGTAAGGCGAAGCCCAAGGCGAAGCCCAAGGCTGCGGCCAAGACTGACCCGGAACCGGCAGTGGGGCCCGAAACGGACACCGGTCTGCCGCCCCTCGGCGCTGAGTAAAAAGGGTAACCGCCGTGCGTATTCAAAGCCTCCGCGAAATGCTGACGGACCTCCGCGTGGAGGCCCGTCTCAGTGCGAATGCGGCGCACGGCAGCCACCTTGAACCGGGGCATATCTCGCGCCTCCGCCGGGTTCAGGAAGAACTCTACCTGACCCCGGACTGGAAACCTCTCCAGATCCGAGACACGACCAAGACGCTGTCCCCTGGACAGCGCACGATTGCGCTGCCCGAACGTCTGTCTCAGCGCGGACTAGACGCGGTCTGGGCTCGCCCCGCCGGGACCAAGCAGTGGTGCCGGTTGATGTACGGCATCACGCCAGACCATTTGTCGGCCTCAGACAGCGACGCAGACGAGCGCAAAGAGCTGATCCGGCGCTTTGCGGCGTATCAACCCAGCGGCGGGGAGCAAATCACCTCCGATGAAATCGAAGTCTGGCCCATTCCGATCGCCTCGACGGAGCTCATGTTCCTCGGCGAGCAAAAACTTATGCCCCTGGTGGACCCCGAAACCGATTACTCCACGATCGACGGCCCCCTCGTGGTCCTTCACACCGCCGCCGAGCTTCTGGCGGGCCAGAAGTCCGAAGACACGCCGATCGTCCTAGAGCGCGCCCGGTCGCGCTTTCAGTTCATCAAAAGCCAGCACGCCGCACTGGACAACCGGCAGTTCAACCTGTCTGGGCCAACCCCCGGCGCGCGTGCCCCCCGGCGCGGCATCGACTATATCGAGAGCTGACGCATGGCGTATCTTGTCCTCGAAGACTTTGCCGCCGGGATCGACCTCCGCCGGGACATGCTAACGGCTCCCCCCGGAACGCTCCGGACACTGACCAACGCGTTCGTGAACGCCGGGGGCGAGATCGAGAAGCGGAAGACGCTCACCGGCATCGGCACCCTACCAACAGGGACAACCCACGGCCTCGCCGCAAGCGGCGCCGGGCTCGTGGTATTCGGCACCGTCAGTCCCGGAGCGGTCGGCACCCTGCCGGATGAAGTCACATACCAGGAGCTGGACGAGGCAGGCGACGGCGAGACGATCGACAAGATCATCGACGTGGAGAGCTTCGGGACGTCGCTGTATGTCGTCGCGCTGTTCACAGACGGCGAGTACCGCCATTTTCTCGACGGGACCCGCATCGACCCGTTAGACGTCGCAGGGACCAATGTCCGAGCCCACAAGAGCAAGATGTACTCTTGCGACGAGCGTAACTTGCGCTTCTCGGCGGTCCTCGACGCGGCGGATTGGACTACCGCCGCAGGCAACGGGATCATCGACCTCAACTCGCAAGACACGGGCGACGTCAACCTCGTCGGTATGGAGGAATACTACGGCAGCCTCGCGCTCTTTGCGCGCAACCAGGTGCAGATCTGGATCATGGACGCCGACCCGGTGCAGAACAACAAGCAGCAGACCCTCGGGAATATCGGGCTTATCGGCCCGCACGCCGCAGCACGGTACGGAAACGGCGACGTGCTGTTCCTGTCTGACACCGGCATCCGGTCGCTGCGAGCGCGCAACAGCTCAAACGCCGCCGTCCTGTCTGACCTCGGGTCGCCGGTGGACGCCTTGGTCAAAACGCTGCGGGACACGCTAACCCCGGAGGCCGCGCAGGAGATCCGCGCGATCGTTGATCCTTTGTCTGGGCACTTCTGGCTTGTCTGGGGCACCCAGATTATCGTCCTGGCGCAGTATCTGAACTCCAAGATCACGGCGTGGAGCACGTTCCAACTGGCCACGGCCCCCGAATACGTCGTCGTAGCCGGGTCGCGCATCGCCATGAGACAAGGCGAGGAGCTCGTCGTCTACGGCGGCGTCGCCAGCGGAACGAACCCCTTCGATTTTAACGTGCCGGTCAACCAGGGCACGCCGCACGGGTCCGAAGTGGTCGAAGTGGTCACGCCATTTTTGGACCTGGACAAGCCCGCGACAACGAAAAAGTGGGACGGGATCGATATCGCCGCCATCGGCACGTGGGAGGTCCAGGTCAACCCGGATCCGAACCGCGAAGACGAGTGGCTGACAGTCGCCCGGATCACGCGTTCGACCTTCTATGAGGAGCGGATCCCCCTCGACATGGAAAGCACGCACATTGCCTTACGCCTGCTGTCTAGCGGCAGCGGCGAGGCCAAGCTCATGTCGCTTGCGGTCCATGCCGAGGGAGGCGACGAGGGTTGAGGAGGGTCGAGCTCCGCGCAGAGCCCCCCTTTGAGGACATGCTGGAGATCACGAGTAACCTGCGAGCGCGGGACCGGGAGGAGCTTTTCGCCACCGAATACGGCGAGGACCCGGCGGCCCTCGCGCGGCAGGCCGTGGCGTCGGGGGCGTTTCGCTGGGGGGCGTACCTTGAGGGCGAACCCGTCGCGGCCATCGGCGCGCTGCCGCGTTGGCCCAATGTCTGGACGATGTGGGCCTACGGCACCGACGACTGGCCCAAGGTCGTGATCTCTGTGACCCGGCACGCCCGCCGGTTTATGTTGCCCGCGATCGTGAACTCTGGTGCGCATCGCGCGGACGCGGTCGCGTTGGCGTCACACACAGACGCCAGACAGTGGCTGGAGTACCTCGGGGCGGAGGAAGAACATACCCTTGACGGGTGGGGCAAAAACGGGCAAACCTTTGTCAGTTATGTCTGGACGCGACAACACGCCAAAGAGCTGATCAGCACTTACACCTGACAGCGACAGACCGAGCCACGATCAAGCCCCGCGCCACTTGATCACGTGCCCGGACCCCCGGAGAACCCGGAGCAGGCCCAGTGTGCGGTAGCAGTCCCAAAGTTGATACATCGGTTCAAGACCAGATGCTCGCCGACAGCCAAGAGGCGCGGCGTAAGGAAGAAGGACGTCAGGCGCGTATCAAGGATGGAACCGGGCAGATTAACGATATCTTTTCGGGGTTCGGTGAGGAGTATTACGACGACTTTCGCGACACCTACCTCGACTACTATCAGCCGCAGATTGACCGGCAGTATGGGGACGCGCAGGACCAACTCACATATGCGCTGACCCGCGCAGGCACTCTGAAATCCACAATGGCGGCGGAGAAATTCGCCAAACTTGGGGAGAATTACCAAGACCAGCGGGCCAGCACCGCAGCGAACGCACTGAGCGCCACGTCCACCCTCCGGGGCAAGACAAACTCCGAACGGTCGGGCCTTATCTCACTTCTCAACGCAACCGGCGACGCAGACATGGCGGCGAACGAGGCATTGTCCCGCAGTCAGCAGTTGTTCGAGGAAGTGCCCAACGTTTCGCCGTTGGGGCCGATCTTCGCAGGCGTCTCGTCGGGCATCGGCAACAACTATTACAACCAACAACAGCAGTCCCTATACGACCAGTACCTTCGCAGCGCGAACGGTGGGGTCGGTGGCGGCAACACAACGGTGATCGGCAATGTGTAGTATCGGAGCAGCACTCTCAGCCGCCGGGGGGCTTGTTAAATCCCGGCAAGAAAACGCGTACATCGATGCGGTGAACCAGTCCAACAAGGACGCGTTCGCTATGTCGCAGCGTGCCCGGGAAGAAGAACGCGCCCGGCAGAGCGCCTTCGAGGGGGACGCGGTCCAATCGTGGTCCGACACCACCCAGACAATGACAGCAGACAAGTCCGCAGCGTCCCGCGAGGAGGACAGCACCGAGCTGGTCAACCTTCTGGCCGAGCGCCCGGGGAGCCTCGAACAAGGTTTCGTCCCAGAGGTCAAAGACACGTCGGAAGTTGTTCGCTCTGCCGCAGCAGCCAAGACAAACGAAGTAACCAAGGGCGTCATCGACCGGATCAAGGCGCTGGCCGATTTGTCGGCATACAACACCACCGGCGCGGATCGCCGGGAAGAACTGACAAACACCGGGGACATTCTTACCACGATCAACGGCCTGCGTCGGGGTTCGCTCGGCGTGTCTCAGCAGGAGCAGACCATTCCCGCCGCGACCGTGACCCAGGGATCTTCGCTCTTTGGGGACATTCTGTCTGGCGCGGGGGGCGCGCTCAGCATGGCCCAGTTCGGTGGGGCCGCAGGCGGCGGAGGTCTCGGTGGGATCTTCGGCGGTTCCCCCGGGGGTGCCGTAACGTCTTCGATCCGCCCCATGCCGAACCCACGATATTAGGAGCCGAAACGTGGCCATTCAAAATATCCAAGACCCTTACATGCGCCAGGGCTTCTCGGCTCTAGCCAAGGCGTTCGCGCCGCAGTCAGCGTCGTCTCGGATCAGCGCGGACCTGAACGGTCGCCGCGCAGGGTTTGTCACGGCACAGACCGGAACAGAGCAACAAAAACTTCTTGATGCACAACGCGCGGCGGCGAGCCTGCAAGCGGCGCAGCAGGCTGTCCTCAACGGCGACATGACGGAGGAGGAAGCCCGGCGGGCTTTCGCGAGCGCGCTGTTGGGCACCGAGGACGGGCTGCAATACGGCCCAAGCGCGGCGATGGGGATGAGCACGTTCGTCCAGCCGAATTTCCTCCCGGACGATCAGTTTTCGCGGGCGCTATTGGGCACCGGTGTGGTCGCAAACCACGCGGGCACCCCCTCGGGCCACGCGGCTGACAACCAAAACGCGATCGCGATGAACGACGCCGACAACCAGACCACAATCGCGACAAATAACGCAGACAACGATCGCGCGCTCACTCAGACAGAGCTGGATAACAAGCGCGCAATGGCCGTGGCGGCTGCGGGTAACGCCAGCGCCGAAGGCATCGCCGCGCTGGATAGACAGCGCGCGCTCACTCAGACAGATCGGGATAACGAGCGCGCAATAGCCGTGGCGCGTGCGGCTAACGAGAACGCGCGCGTGATAAACAGCGCGAATAACGAGAACGCAGTCTCGATGAACGACGCAGACAACGTCAGTGCCGCCGATATCGCCGGGGCAAA
>UPTG01000250.1_pt1 | contig 46856 bp, 67 predicted proteins | sample 2160121 | NCBI WGS metagenome assembly UPTG01 (sample SAMN06266255, study PRJEB28933) | marine metagenome | isolation source: Columbia River Estuary | place: USA:Columbia River Estuary, USA | collected 2014-07-27 | reverse complement strand
AAACAAGTATATCTACCGCCTTACCAGTTGAATGCGCTCCTGCCTTATCTTTGCGCTGTTCTATTGGGTGTTGCGGACTGCGGTATGCACTGCTGATTGGAAAGCCAAAGCCACACTCTTTACGGATAGCGATCAGAACCTTTAAAAAGTCAGGATCAAAGCCGCTTTCTCCGGTGTGCTTGCAGGCCAGTTCTTTTTCTGTGAAATATACTACTTTCTTTTTAGCTGTCATTTTTTAACCCTTTCAAAAGTTCTCAGGCCACCTAGCCCTAACATACCCATCAAAACTGGAAGCATAGTCGCCGTGTCGGCCTGTGGAATGTCTACGCCAAAACCTGCGGCAAGTGGTGAGATTAAAAAGTTTACTCCGAATCCAAGCACGCAAACCCATCCTGTAGCTGGCCGCCATCCCGCTTGGAACCAGTTTCCTTTTGCTTCTGCCTTGTTGACTTCGATCTGAGCCAGTGCAATCGCCTGCGCGTGTCTCTCTGACATTGTAGCGATCTCGTGCGCAATCTTCTGTTTAACGTCAGCATCAGGTATAAACTTGTCCAGTAGTCCAGTTACAGGGGCGATTAAGGCGTTTACTAGGCTCATTGGAACATCTTCCCGACTACAAATAAACCTATAATCAAAGGGTATATGCCCCAGATCATCATCTCAGCTTTCTTAAATCTCTCAGAGCCGTCATTTAGTCGGCGCTCAATGTTTGCATATCTGATCGCACATTCTTTCTCGTGCCCTTCTAGTTTAAGTAAAGCCTCTTTTACTGTAGCCATTATCGTTTCACCATTAATATCAAGCCATAGATCATAATAGGAATCACTGCTATTGCTATGCCAATAACGGTGACAAATGTTTTTATCATATTAATCCTGGTTCGCCGTACCGCCAACAACCTGCGAGCTTCAGACTCTCTCTGCCGCTTGCACTCAGACTGGAAGTTTAGCCAATCGCTATACATATCAGCACGACCTGCATAAACCATGTAGTCCTTTAACCACACCTCTTGCTCTTTGATCTGCTCCAAAGCCATGAAAGCATCTAGGTCTGACTTACCCTTAGATGCTACGCGCTTTGCTATGGCACTTTTGCTGTTAAAGTAGGTTTTAGCTGCATCAGAACAATCATAAAGTTCTTTTCCATTACTAAGTGCCGTTTTAATAACTTGAAAGGCTGCGTTCGCTGCTGCGATTTCGGCGAGCATTCAGTCATTCCGAAGCTGTGCGAATGTCTTGAGCGATACCTTCAACAACAGTAGCAGAACCACCGCCGACACCTTTGGCAGTGTCAGTAACCATGGTTTGTGCAGAATCAATAGTGCTTGTTAATATCTGCTGTGTTCCGTCCACTGCACCGTTAAAAGTGTTGCAGCCAGCAAGTACGAAAAGTGTCGCGATAAGTAATGTCTTCATGTTATAGCCTCGTTGCTAAATTTATGATGCTAGATAAAATTCAATAGACGAAAGTCCAGCGCAGTCTACGCCGTAGTAAAAGTCAATAGTGTCACCAACTGCTAAAGTGTATTGCGGAGAACGCATCCAAAAATAAAGTGGTGTGCTAGAGCCAGCGCCAGACGACTCAAAATAACCAAAGCCTGTATTTGTATCAATAAAATTCTCAAGACGACCTGTTCCGCTGCTGCCAGTAGGGGCTGCTGTAACTTGAAAACGGAACCGCCCACCGCTTTCTGTTCCAGTAGTAGCAGAAATCCAAGACGTAGGTTGTGCAGATGTGCCAGTTGGCGTTGTTACAGTCTCAAAACCTGTAGCTGCTGTTGAGCCAACCAGCATGGGAACTTCAGTTTCAGTTCCACCCTGAGTGACAATCAACATATTAGCCTGCATATCACACCTAAAAGAAATTACGGTGGTTGTCGTTCTTATCGGATTACAGTAAAGCCGAAAGCTGCCAGCCTGACTAGATGTTAGCCTGACTCTCCGCCAGTAAGTAGTGCCTGTTATTTCAACATTATCAATAGGGGTTATTTGAGCAGGTATAGAGCTATCAGTTGCGCTGTCAGTTCCACTAAGACTTATAGGAAGATACTGAGGTGGAGGGCCAGCAGACTTGCCGTAGAAATCAGTGGACATATTAATTGCACTACCTGCCGTTGGCTTGTCACCCAAATCCCTGACAGCAGTGTCATTCATAGACATCTGCGTACTACCATTGCCTCCAAGCTCAACTTGGATAGACCTGTCAGTAACAGTACCAGCAAGAGACATTGATCCTGAAGCTGCAAGAGTCATTAGAAGTCGTCTCCCATCTCCCAAGGATTAACATAGCTCACTGTTGGGTTTTTTGACTCATCAATTTGAGATGCAACCTGAGCCTCAACCTCCGTTACCTTAGAGGCTCCAAGCGAATCCTTAACCCACGAAATAGCAATGTCCTTGGTAACGTCTGAATAAGCAATAAATCCCTCACTGTCAGGATTTCCGCTAACATTTTCTACACCATATATGCGACCTGTATGTGTGACTCCATTGACAACCTCACCATCAATAGCAGTCCAATGTAAAACATTACAAGTGCCGGTTGCTACATCTGACTCTGTAGTTACAACATCCCAGATAACTGCCATTTTTATTTCTCCAGTTCTTTAAGTCGTTCTTCTAAATCATCTACCTTATCGGTCAGCTCTTTGACAGCTTCAATCAACAGGGGAGTTAGCTTCTCGTACCATACAGTCTTGTAACCTTCACCAACCGCAGAGTCAGTAACAATCTCAGGCAATACAGCCTCTACTTCTTGGGCAGAGATACCTACCTCAACACCCTTATCCTCTACGCCGAGGCCAAGTGCAGTATCGTTCGGAGTAAAGTAGTAGCCATTAAGACTGTTGACCTTATCCAGTGCATCAGGGATAGTTCCCTGGAAGTCCTTGAGTCGCTCATCCGAGAAGAAAGCGGTAATGTTGCCGGTGGCTATAATATCGCCTACTACGTGTAGCTCTTCTGACGGTGACGTTGTGTTAATCCCTAACGAGCCAGTGATATTTGCGCCAGTGCTAATAGTTTTAAGTTTGTCTACGCCATTGTAGTTAAGCTGACACGCGCCCGACACATTAAACCTAGCATAAGTTTGTCCGCCTAAACCTGATACGCCATTACCAATATCTACATAGCTAGAGCCACCGACAAAAAGATTGCCAGTTCCTGTGTCTGTAATATAACTATTGGAACCATCATGGTAAATCTCTAAGTCATCACCTGCACCGAACGTAGCTTTTACGTTGTCTCCAAGCGCAAGAGTACCTGTTAGTGCGCCACCTGCTTTAGGAAGTGCCGCATCAGCAGTTGTGCCTTGTGCAGCCGTAGCGTAGTCAGCAGAATCAAAAGCCTTAACCTGTGCTAGATTAGTAACCTCGCTGTCCATCAGAGCACCAGCAGCAGTGACGTTAGCTGTATCAGTTACATCAGCGTTAGTATCAACAGTGTCCAGTTTAGTGCCGTCTGTGGCTACGTCACGACCATCAACAGTTCCAGTAAGAGCAACATTGCCACTAACGTCAATACCAGTGGCGGTTGTTGACATCTTCTGAACGTTGTTATGTTTCAGGTCGCAACTACCAGCAGTATTAAATCTTGCATAGGTCTGCCCGCCCGCGCCTGATATACCATTACCAATATCTACGTAAGCTGCACCACCGACAAATAAGTTTCCAGTGCCCGTATCTCTTATATAGCTATTGCTACCGTCATGTAACAGTTCAAGGTCGTTTGATGTGCCAAGCTGTATTAAGCTGTTATCCGCTACGTTAATATTGCCATTAACTTCTACACCAGTGCTAGTGGTTGCTAATTTATCAACACCGTTATAATTTAACTGACAGCTTCCAGCAGTATTAAATCTTGCATAGGTCTGACCACCAGCCCCAGACACACCATTGCCAATATCAACGTAACTTGCCCCGCCTATGAAAAGGTTTCCTGTCCCGTCATCGACTACATAACTATTGCTACCGTCATGGTATATCTCTAAATCAGTGTTAGCACCAAACGTAGCTTTATCGTTGTCAGCAAATGCAATGTCCGTTCCACCAGTGGTGTTTCCAAGAACTAATGTTTGTGCAAGGGTTTGACTACCGCCACCACCACTAGAGTCAACATAAGCCTTGATAGACTGCTGGGTTGCAAGAGCAGTTGGACTATTAGATGCCATGTTATCTTCATCAAGGATATTTGTAATTGTAACAGCGCCAGTTCCTTTGAGGCCATTAAACTCAACAGTACCATTAACGTCTACACCTGAAGCTGTCGTTGCTAATTTATCAACACCGTTATAATTTAATTGGCAAGAACCCGCAGTATTAAATCTTGCATAGGTCTGTCCTCCAACTCCGTCGATCCCGTTACCAATGTCAACGTAACTGGAGCCGCCTATGAATAAATTTCCAGTACCATAGTCCGCTACATAGCTATTTGATCCATCATGGAAAATTTCCAAATCATCGGCAGCGCCAAACGTACCTTTATTGTTATCACCTAAGCTGATATCACCGTTAATATCTACGCCAGTGTTAGTGGTTGTTAGCCTATCAACACCGTTATAATTCAGCTGACAGCTACCTGCGGTATTAAACCTGGCATAAGTTTGACCACCTACCCCTGCAATACCGTTACCAATATCAACATAGCTAGTGCCGCCAACAAACAAGTTGCCAGTTCCGTAGTCACCCACATAACTGTTGGAGCCATCATGAAAAATTTCCAAATCATCGGCAGCACCAAAAGTAGCTTTATCGTTATCCCCGAATGCAACATCTGATCCGCCAGTAGCATTTCCTAGCACTAAGGTCTGAGCTAGCGTTTCACCGCCACTACCACCACCAGTGCTGGTAATTGTGAAGTTTGGATAAGTTCCAGAAACGGTAGTTCCACCGGCACCAGTAAGGGCTACGGTTTGATCTGGAGAAGTGTTAGTAATTTCTCCACCTGCTGACAAGCTAATGCCTGTGCCTGCCGATAGAGCCGCTACAACGTTAGTGGTGTCGGTTACATCTGCACTAGCTTCAATACCATCAAGTTTAGTGCCGTCAACAGAAACATCACGACCATCAACAGTAGAACTTGCAGCCATAACAATGTTATCGCCACTGGATACAGATAGGTCTGTACCGCCTGTAGTGTTACCAAGCACTAAGGTCTGAGCTAAAGTTTCATTGCCACCACCAGTGCTTGCAATTGTTCCGTCAGCAGCAATAGTAATGTTAGAGCCTGCGGTTAAAGAAGCTACTACATTGGTAGTATCAGTAACGTCTGCACCTGCTTCAATACCGTCTAGCTTAGCGCCATCAACAGAAACATCTCGGCCGTCTACTGTGGAACTAGCAGCCATGACAATGTTATCCCCGCTTGACACTGAAATATCAGTACCGCCTGTTGTGTTCCCAAGAACTAATGTTTGTGCGAGGGGTTCACCGCCGCCAACATCCCCTGCTGCGGTTGCAATGACATCACCGGATGCGTCAAATCCCAGGAGCTTGTTTGCTCTATTAGCCTCTAGGGGCAACTTTAGATTTGCGCTAGTATCTGCATCTTGCAGCCCAATGGAGCGATCAATGTCAGTCTCAAGCTGGTTCATTGCTAGATAGGCTTTGTCAAAGTCGGCATTAACATCTAATGCCAGAAAGTCTCCAGCATTCTGATAGTTAGTTGTCCGCGTAATAGGCATCGCTAACAGCACAGATACCTTTGCGCCAGCAGTCGCACCACTCTGCAATACTATGTTTCCGCCATTGATGTTTCCTACGCTGGTTACTGCATAGTCATTATATAAAGTTAGCTCTACGCCATCCTTCAACACCTTTAAGTCGGAATCAGATAGTACCTGAAACGTATAAGCAAAAACGGTTTGACCAGACGAAGCAGTGTAATCGTCTCTAGTTACTCCACCAGTTACAGGCATAACAATTCCTCAAGAATAATGTTCATAAATATGTGCTCAATTATACTAAAAATTGGTTAAAAAATATACAGCTATTGTGCCTTCTCATCAGATGGATCAACATCGCCGATGAAGCCCGGACTGGCTTTAAACATTTTCTTATTAACTTCTATACCCTTGCGTTTAATTCTTCCAGACTCATACTTTTCTAAGCCCTTGAGATACTGCTCAACAGACTGCCTTGCTCTCTCATAGACCTGTCTATCCAACTGCTCAAGTCTCTTAGCCTTCTGATCCGCTGACATTCTCATATCTCCACGAACCTGCCTTCTCTTTTTGTTTAGCTTGGCAATCTTCTTAGCTGCTCTCTTGACCTGTCCTTCCTGAGAGAACATAAACTGATTATCTTTTCTGTAGTTCTTGGCCTTCTGACCACTGTAGGACTTTAGTGAGTTAGACTTGATCTTAATTTCCTGTGATAAGTCATAGAAAGTATTGCCGGTAATAGATGATCCGCTAACTGGAGGACGCACCAAGAAACTACCCAACACAGGTATATCCATATCGGAGGTAGGTCTTGCCGAGTAAGGTTGGTCATTAAACTCTCTAACCTTGGCCAGCACCATATCGCCAGCACCAGTAATGTACTTAGAGGAACTAGCAAATGTGCCTTTAAGTAGCGCATCAACATTGGCAGGAGATACATTAAACTTCTCACCCAACACTCTAGCAGTTTCACTGGTGTATGGAGAAGCCCTAAGCTCTGGCTCAAGATCATTTAAGTAGTCAGGGTAAATAGGCTGCCCACGATAGAAGTTCCAGTTAGTTGCAATCTCAAGACCAACTTTTGCTGGGGGTGGCAGTATTCCTGTAAAATCAGAAACCGGGCTAAGAGACAGCCACATTCCAGCAAGCACTTCCTCGTATATGCTTTTGCCAACAGGGTTGTTATTCTGATGGCTCCAAGTCATAAACTTTTCTGGCAATGTTCCAAAAATGTAGCCAGGTGCGAATGGCTTAGGTATTCTGGCCCAGTTGCCGCCAACCTTGTAAACCCAATGTGTATCACGAACCCACTGAGGTATGTTGAGGTACTCTTCTCTTTCGTCATCTGGAGCGCCATACAGGTAGTATCCAGCCAACAGCACACTAGGCATAGTAATGGTCATTGCTGCTATAGCGCCAACCTGCTTTGGATTCTTCTTGAATGCCCTGATCAGTTTGTCAGTACCCTGTACAGCAGCGTTAAAGAATGGCACATATCTGTTAATGCTTTTACCCACACTACCAGAACGCATGAAGTCAGCAGTGCCTTGGCGAGATTCCTGGGCAGCCTTTAGGTCAGACATACCTGCTCTCTTAGATGCAGTGTATATACCAACACGAGTTGCTTGCTCACTAGCACTAGCAAAATCAGCTAGGGGCTGAAGACCAAAGGTACGCAGCATCTTCATTGAATACTTTTTCTCATCCATCAAGTCTTTATGTGCGTCATACAACCCAGTGTCAGACAAGTCCATAAACGTACCCATAGAACCGCCAGACGCTTTCCACTGGTTATAAGACTCACCATCACCCACTATTGATGCAAGCCCTTTCACCATGTCGATAGGGGTTGGCCTAGCCTCTGACATTAGAGCGGCACCAAACTGATCTTTAAATGTATTCCGTAGAATAAACTCAGGGGTCATTGTTGCACCAACTCTAAACACAGATGTAGGTAGTGCAGCAGCTTGCTTGAACAGCTTCTCACCAAAGCTCAACTGCTCAGGCTTCATTCCCTGCATAGCCTTTAGTATGGGGTCAGACACCTCAAAGTATTTACGCTTACCATCAATGAAGACTTCCACTGCGTCAGCCGGAGGACGGTTAGATGGTACCAACACTTTCTCGCCATCAATAGTAACCTCTTGCATCTGCTGGGGTATCTCCTGAATAAACTCAGGGATATAGTCTCTCAAGTTGACAAGACTCCGGGCAATGTTGTTTCTTGACGACAAATCAATGATGCGAGCTGTATTGCCAATGATGCTATTGATAGGGTCTTTAATAGCCAGATCAGAGCCTCTAAGACGCTTTACGACAGCCTTAGCTGATGCACCACTAAACAAATCCTTACCGCCCTTAGAAGGCTGCATAAGGGGCTTCAGTATCTCTACTGCACCGGGGTCATCAGTAATGATTCTGTCATACTGCTCTTGACTTATCTTCTCTTCATCAATGACCTGCTGTATCTCGTCATCAGACAAAACACCCAGAACCCTACGAACTTGATCTTGGTTAAATCCTTTGTTCTTTAGGAAGTCGTTGAGCATCACACGCTGGAAAGGTATGTAGTTCTGGTTAGCGTTTACAATCTCATTGTATTGCTCTTGAGACATATTGCCTGACTTAACAAACAGTTGCAGTACACGCTTCTGAAATCCATACAGCTCCTGAGATGTGGAATCAAAGAACTCAATAGCGTCACCATACTTGAATGCTAGGTCTGCCAGATCAATCTCAGCCTTTAGTGCTTGCTCTTCTGTGACTCTACGCTCAGTGACAGGGCCAACAAACTTCTTGTCTTTAGCAAAGTCAGGTTGTACTACTGTGGGCTGTGGCTGTGTAGGGCCTGCAAGTTCGGGCTGCCGTACTTCCTTAACCTCTTCCTTCATTCCTCTTAGTCGAGCATAGTCGGCATATATGGGGTACGATCCCTTTTCATCAAATTCATTTTTTACTTCGCGATAAGCTATTCCGTCACGCTGGCCCTGATAATACGCCTGACCATAAGCCTCGCCATATTCTCTACTTAGCGCATAAGGCCCACTTGAGCGACCTTTTTCTTGCTTATGTCCAGCAATGTATCCTTTAAGGGCATCTTTCTTTTCTTTGTCCGTCATGCCTTCCCTGAAAGGGTAGCCTTTCTCTAAAACTGGAACCCTAAGTTCCTCAAAGTCTTCTTTAAGGTTTTTATTTGTTGGCTTTTTTGGCTCTTCAAATACTCGGCTAGTATCAACTTCAGCCTCAACCTTTGGAGCTTCATCTCTTACACCTGGAATGGTGTAGTTCTGCAAGTCCTGCTGGATACGCTTGGCTATCAGGAACTTAGCAAGGTCAGCTTTTCTCTTGGCTTTGCTAGGCTCAACACCAAACAGCTTGGCATCAAAGGCTTCCAGGATTGGCTTCAAACCAATACCAGACTTAACCATGTTGCCATTCTCATCCATAGAGTATGTGTTTCTCTGGAGAGTGTACTTAATGTTTCCAATGATTCCGCTGTACGCACTAATCAATAACTCAGTGTTAGCACCATCAAGTACCGTTGCACCACGACTCTTAGCCAGCCTCAAGGCTTTCTCTACTGCGTCAAATTTGTTTACAAATGCCGCATAAAAACTAGCGAATAGACTTTGGCTGTGGTCAATCATAGGTGGCGCATCATCAACCAACTCAGGCTGGTCAACAAACTCAGCTAACAACTCACCTTCTGGGAAGTCATACATCTCAGCTCTTTCAGCAGTCTCTTGCTCTATAAGAAACTTCTCAAGCTCGGCAACATTCTCATTAAACTCTGCCTGGTCAATACTGTCAGCGTACTCAATATCCTCACCAGCCAAAGATGCTTCAGTTTCAACAGGAACTTCTGCCTCATTGTACTGAGCAACATCTTGGTACATGGTGTCAAAGTAATCTCTGACTTTATCCTCTGTGTCTAGCTTGTCCAGCTCGTCAATATATCTCTGCTTTTCTTCAATTAATGTGTCAGTAGTTGGATCAAAAAATGTATTATTGATTGATTCATAGCCACCATCAATCCATTCAATTATCATTTCAGCAACATCTGTATCAGTCAAAGAGTCAGCATCATTCCAGAGCGCATACTCTTCGTTTAGTCTTTCGGTAAGATCAGAGACAGTCTGTGTTGGCGTATTAAGTGACCACAATCTCTTTAAGCCCTTACTAAAGCCTTTTCCTTGAGGCGCTCTCTTGTTAGAAAGAATCCTTCCTACACGATCAAGTTTGTAAATATTAGCAGGATCAAGACCATAATAAATTAACTGCTCAGGGTCTAATGCTCCACCTTCAAGAACAAAGTTAAGCAGCTTAGGGGCATCCTTTTTGATTTTTTGGATTTCCTTGTCAAGCCTTTCCATTTGCTCTTCTTTTTTATCTTCAAAAAATTCCAGCTCAGAGTCTTCTATAGACTGGAGAATTTCCTGCTTGTTCTCCATATCGCCAACTTCGCGGTTATACAAAGTGTTTTTAAGGTTATCAAGCATACTTTGATCTTCAACTTTCTGTTGATCTAAGGCGTAATCACCAACCTTATCTTCTTTCAGAACAACACTGACAGGCGCGTTCTCTTCAACATTAGTCTGCTCATCAACTACGTTCTGCAACTCTTCATCAGTCAGCCCCTCAAGAGCCTCCATGATCTCCTGCTCAGTGCGCCCCTGATTAGACAGTATGTTACTTGCAGCAACACCTACAGTCTTAACGCCACCCATAGTAGCGATCAGTCCAGCCTCAATAAGGAACTGATCTTTGTCAGGAACAATGCGATCCCATACTTCATCGACAGTAAATGTCTCACCAAATGCCATATCAACGTACGTATTCAGTACAGCAGCAACACGTTCCTCACCAAGCTCATTAAGTACACCATGCCAACCAGCTCTGGTCAGTATCTCCTGAACCTTAGCGTTAGGCTGTATCTTCTGGTAAGCCTTAGTAATGCCCTCTATAAGTGCAGGTGGCAGCTTATTTATAGATGTCTTAGCATTAGTAGCAAGTCTTCGAGTAATAGGGTCTACAACGAACTTCCCAACTTTAACACCAACAAGCTCACTGGCAATTTCAGCGTTAGTGTACGCAAATGCTTTTAACGCAGTGACAGCCGGGGATTCTTTGGCATCACTCAAGATAGCCTGACCAGTCTGAGTAAGCTGGACAAACTGACCTAAACGCAAGTCACCATAGTTAGCTACGTTTGCTGGAACCATTGCAGTAGATTGAGCAGCAACTCTAGCGCCATAACCTGTATAACGTGCAGCAGCAGCAGCTTGTGCAGACACCATAACGCCCTTGGTTAGAGCCTGTGTAGCAGCAGTCTGTGCAGTCTTACCAATGCCACCAGTAGCAGCAAACTCAGCTATAAACGCAGGCATAGGAGCACCGTAATATTTCATGCCCCCGCCCCAGGTAAAGCCCCTGATCTGCTTTTCAAGCTCAGTGTCTATGTAGTCATTAAACTTGGTTTCTTCAGACTCAGTAAGTGGAACCTTATCCTGTATCTTCTTAGCTATACCGGCAAGACCTAGAGCCTCGTAACCTCGAACAACTCCACCAAGAGGCAGGTAATCAGATGGAGTAATAAAGTCATTGGCCTCACTCCAGCCAATAGGATTGTCCTTCATCTCCTCGATCTGCTCTGGGGTAAATCGGGTAAGCGCAAGGTTCCATGTGGTATCTTCATTCTTCTGAGCTTGGTCGTTAAACTCAAGCATAGAGGGGTCAGTCAAATCCACAGTGTTATTTAGGGCAGCAACATTCTGCTCACCAATAGTCATTGGCTTATCAGTAGGTGCAAATACAAGGTCGTCTACTGGCTTATCCGTAGGTGCGAACACAAGGTCTTCTACTGGCTTGTCAGTAGGTGCAAATACAAGCTCCTCCACCTCTTCTTCAAAAGGTATAGACTCATCGGATGGATCAAGATCGCCAACAAATCCGGGATCAGATTCTCGACTAAGCTCTTCAAATAGTTCCTTGCTAACTTCTGTTCCCTCAAACTCGTAACGAGGAGGTAGCTGAGTTGTTTCAACCATTAAACTTATCCTTACTTAGTGCGTTGTAGACCTTTATATATATATGGAGTTCCAACTGGAAGTGCATCATACTCAGCTTGAGTTGGATTAGTCAGTATTGGTGCAGAAGTCTTGCCAATCGTTGCTTGTGCGCTAATAGACATTCTAGTTCTAATGTCGTCAACAGCATTCTGGGCTTCTTGCTTGTAGATGCGCTCAATCTCTTTGCCTCTAAGCGGTGGCCTTCCAGCCTCTGCTCTTATGGCATTCTCTTCTGCAATGCGAGGTTCTGCATTATCCCACAAGTATCTAACACCGGCACCCCTCTGACTAGCAGGTATCATTGTATCAATTATCTCTTGAGCGTCATACATACTGTCATACAGCTCATTACTGGACTTAGCTTTGGCTGATTGCGTAAGGTTTCTAAACTGTGTTCTCCAAGACTCTGCGGTTCTGAAGTCAACATTGCCATCCGTCTGGGCAGTAAGCATTGCATTCTCTATTTGCTTAAATCCTTCTAGCTGTAACTCTGGGTCTTCTATCTGCAATACATCGTAGGCTTGCTGAATCAACTCGTTATAGATAGGCGGCTTAGTGGTAGCCGTTAGCTTATCAACAGAGTTCAAATAAGTAATGCGTAGCTTTGCATCTTCCTCTGGAATCTTGCCTTCTATTCGCAGCTTGTTAATTGCTGTTACTTTTTCTTTTGGTTTAAGCACAGTGCTGTTCAAGATAGTATCGTCATACTCAGAAAGGTTAGCGTACTGAGTTTCTAAGTCTACAAGGCGAGCCTCTTTAAGCTCTGTAATCCTGGCCTTCTCTGCATCATCAAACAAGGAGACAAGCTCTTTCCTAGCTGTCTTCTTTTCTTTAGGCGTAAACTCTGCAAGGTTTGCATCATCAAAAGCATCGACATAATCTTTGGCTTTCTGCTTTCTTTGGGCAACAGTTAGACTTTCATCATCAATAATCTGCTGTGCGCCACCATTAACCTGAGCAACCTTAGAATCAAACTCTAGCTTCAATCCATAAGTGGCAAGCTCTTCCTGATCCGTTGCGCCAGACGCAATAAAGTCTGGGACTATGTTTGTGTTAAAGTTCTCTTGCAGCTCTTGAGCGCCTTCCATATCTCCAGAGGAGATAAGATTAAGAATGGTATTTTCATGCAAACTCTTCTGCACAGCCCAAGATGCCTTGGATTGGTCTAGCTCAATCTTCTGTTGGGCCTTAAGTACAGATGCGCCCTGTTGTCGGCTAACAGTGCCAAAGTATTTCTCAACACTCTCTTGCAACTCTAATGGCACAGAACCTTTTATGCCGTCATAAAACCCTTTAGACTTTGCGGTAAAATCTTTAATGTTGCTTGGATTATCTATAGCAATGTTAGACAGACCTGAATTAATGTCTTCCATGATCCCTGTCTTATAGGTGCTCATAGCAGCGGCATTATATTGGTTGCCACCAAACTTAGCAGCAGACATCATCTCAAGCTCGCCACCAGTCTCTAAAGCCTCTTGAGCAGCCTGTACGCCTTCCTCAGCCCTTTTAGCCTCAATTATGGGCACACCTATAGCCATAGTAGTTTCACGCATCTGTTGGCCTAAACCAGCCAATGCTCGCATCTTGTCAGCTTCAGACGTATCTAGTGCAGTAGGGGTGAACTTACCGTAAAAGCCAATTCTTTCTTGTCGGGGTTGTTTAGCCATTACTATATTCTCTTAATATCGGCTGCGCCTGAAAGAAGTGTCCCAGCAGCAGCAAAGTTACTTGCAGATCGAGCAGCAGCTCCTTGTCGGCGAAGCTGGGCTTGTTGGAGTCGGTCAGATAGGCCTAGCATACCTTCACTTAGCGATATGTTTTTTGCACTTTCTAATGCAATACTAGCTGGCGTTCCTTCTGCCTTAATGCCAGACACACCCATACCTACAACGTTGGCTGCTAAGGCTTTATTGAGTTTCTGTTGGCGTTCTAGCTCGCGACTCTCAGCGGCCAAACGTTCTTGTTCTGCTTGCTGTTTAAGTGCAGACTCCTGAGCCTTACCTGCTTGAATCTGACCATACGCCTGTACTCCGGCTCCGGCTGCAATTAAGGCTGCTGTAATATAAAATGCCATTTAAATAACCTCTCGCTCTACTAGAGCCGCTTCTATTTCATCAATATCTGTTAAGTGTGTAGGATGATATGTAATCCAAGTACACCCTGTCTCACTGTATATAACGCGCTGAGTTCCTGGAATTGTTTCGCCCAAGTACGGAGCTTTAATGCTTTCCCTTTCGGTAGTGCTTGACACTTCACACTCACCAGATACAACGCTGTAAAAGTGCTTGCTTTTATGCGTAGCCCCCACAACAATGCTGCCTGGAGGCATTACCATTTCTCTTGCATACATTCCGTCAGAGAAGTGGTGTCTTGTTACTATAGGCGCTTGTGGAAATTCCTTCATTATTTCTTGCAACTGATAAATACTATCTTGGGTTACAACATCATTCATGAAGACTCGACCTCATATTCAATCGCTTGCAGGTGGAATGGCGTAGGATCGGGTACTGTGATTTCAGGAGCAACATCAACGCCCCAGCCATTGCCGCCATTGTTGTCTTCTATGATACCAGTTTTTGGCGTAAAGGATGTGTTCAGTGGCGTATTAGGGGCCGCACCAAACTGCCTAATTGCTACAGGATTTCCGTCAACATAAACTCCGGCAGTCTCATGCACCCTTAAGTTCATTCTACAGATTTTCTTTTCGCGCATACTATTTTGACCAAGACGAGTACCAGGACTGGTATTGACAGGCATAGTCTTGACTTTAACGTTGAAGTTCAAACCAACCTCTATTTCCCTAGTACCAAATCCATCTAACTGCTCTGCTGTAATTATAACGCCCCATTGATTATTTGCCTGAAAAGATACTGTTTGATTAGGAAGCACATCACCATCAGCTAAAATGCTAACTTCATACCCGTCCAATCCATTTCCTACATCAACTATTACATCACTTCCAGTTTCAGTAACTGTAGTTTTTAAACTACTTTCTAAAAGGTAATCAAAGCTCCATCGCTCAATATTATAGTAGTCAGCGATACCTACTTGGCGATATACAATTAAATAAAGATAGTCGCCAACAGCAGAACATGACATCAATGTGTTTTTCTTAGTTGCGTCTGTTGGGGATGCGTATGGAGTCCATCGAGTAAATCCATTAATGTCTTGCGCCCTCATGGTATTCAAGACAGCACCAGTTCCATCTTCGTTGATAAGAAACACCCAGTTAGCATCTTCAGTAGTAGTGCCTGACAGAAGAGCCATGTCCTTGGGGTTGTTAATTAACTGAGAGGAAAGAACTGATATGTCATTGGATGTGTAAGCATCTTCATTAAAGCTGAATACATATTGACGTAACGTGTTGCCATTCTTGTCCACAAACAAAGTAGCACCGTCAACAGACTTTACCTCTAAATTAAAAGATCCATGCTGAGTTTGCGCTACAACTTCAATGGTAGAGGGGGTAAAACCTTTAAGCAAAAACTCTGAGCCAGCACAAAATATCTGCAACCCACGATCAGGATTAATATCTACAATGTCAGTCAAACCACGTGAATCAATAGTTACAAATATTCCCTCATCATCTTCGCCTTTTTCGCTAAAGAAATCAAAATAACTCCCTGACCTAGAAGCAATCAAACTTTGCGATTTAGACTTTGTTCCGCCCAGCCACAGCCGGCCTTCATTAAATACTCCAATCTTAGGGTACCCCCTAGTTGCAGACCATACATCTTCAGCTCTAGGGCTGCCCTGCTGAATTATTGCAAAACCAACGCTATCATTTGAACTGCCACTAGTGGGGAATGCAGAAAACAAATTGTACTCACCCGCAGAGGCATCTGCCATTGTAATCCTGTATGTATGCGTAGCTGTTCGCGCAACAGTTATACCTGTAAATCCAAAGACAGGCATTTCTTGCAAACCTTTAGCTAAATTAGATTCAGTAGCGGCTATCTCATCAGCACCATTATCACCACCGTAAGTAATATCTTTGCTAGCAACGCCATTAACAACGACTCGATATTGCTCACCCTCAGCAAATCCTGAAAAACTTGCGTCCTGAATTGCTGATACAGGCGGAGGACTTAAATTGTCGTTATAGTCATACTGGGGGACATTGGCAAAAGGAATGTTATCTACTACAAAAGAATCTGTCTCATCAGTCCCATCAAAAATAATCCGTATTGACGGATAGTCTTCATGGAACATTAGCATGACACCTTCTGTTTGCGCGTCTCTTACGGTAGGTATTGCTGAAGCAGCATAGGGAACAATAACATCAGCAACATAAACAGTATCTGGGCTAGACGCATTGGGAGTCCTGTAGAACCTCATGTTGCCAGCCGTTAATACAGCAAGATAGCTTTTATCAGGCCCGTATGCCCAATCAAACGTTTTGGCCTCCGTAATCCCAAGTGACTCAACCTTTAACCCAAACTCTCCAACCTTTACTCTGTATCCTCCAGAAGCAGGAATTATTGCCGTAAGCCTCCAGTAACGTTTGGGTGTGTCTGTTATGTTGAACCTAATGTTTCTTGGAGTGACGTTGTTGATCTCCATTGATGTCGCGCTAGGGCTAACATTAGTCCAGCTAACAGCATCATCAGAGTATTGAATGGTTATTGTTGCGGATTGCTCTAGCCCATTAGGCGAGGCTTGATCAAGCGTAATGTTTCTTACATCAACAAACGTCTGCTGCAAAGGGACAGAAAGATCATACTGAGCCACAACAAAACTAGCGCCAGTATTAATAACATTAGTTACGCCAAATGTTTCATCATTGCCGTCATTAACATTAGAGCCAGTGCCTCCGTTGGGCATAGTTGGATTATAGGTTTGTTGGCGAACAAGGGTGCGAACAATCCCAGAAATATGTTCTGTTCCAGGTCTACGCTTAACGCCACCTTGCGGTACGATAACTACGTTTTCAGCCGACTCTGCGCCCTTGTAATATTGATCAAGATCGGTACGGCCTGTTAGTAACGGTGACAACTCACCACTAGCAAAGCTGGTTTGCCGAAATTGTGACTTAGGCATTAGTACCTCACATTAATAAAGGGTTGATCCTGGATGGCTGTTTGGGGGTGCTGCTGAGAATCGGTAAACCTAGCCATGCGACTAGCATTTAAATACTGCCGGCTCAAAAGTTCCATAGAAGTTGCGCTGTCGCGAATGGATGGAGCAAAGTCCATAGCCAAGGCGTACTCGACCATCTTGGAGAAATATACGGGCCATTCAGACTCGGAGACATTAGCAATATAATCGCAATATAAAGACCCACTGTAGTTGCAGTAAACTTTGTCACCAAGAATTTGGTATCTGATGCTTGGGCTTAATTTAATTAAAACAAGCATGTCAGTAGGAAGCTGATAGATGGACTGCCATTCAGTGCCTACAGGCTCCTCGACAGTTAAAGACAATTGAGCTTGTCTACGGGCAAAGCCCCATCGGAATTTTGAAAGTTCGTTTTGTACAATATTATCGTACAAATTATTGGCAACAGTCTCTGCACGAGAGTTACCTGATAAAGATGTCACAGGCAAGTCGCCAATTAGAATGAGTGCATTAGAAATTAGCTGTATCTTGCTTGACATAATAAACCTTTATTTGTAAAGAAAGGGGCCACCAAAGCAGCCCCGTTCAGTGTTACGCAGTGATTACTGTACCAGCAGCACAAACAACAGTAGTACCGTCATTTGACTCAACGTATGAAATACGTCCAGTAGGAGTTCCACCAGTAGTACCGATAACGAGAAGTACGTCACCAGCATCTAGTTCGTCCTTAGCAGCAGCAAAGTAGTTGGTATCTGCTACAACAGCAGAAGTGGCATCAGCAGTAGAATACTGCCAAGTTGCACCACCAGTACCAGAACCACCGATTCGGCATAAGCCATCTCTTGAAAAAGCCATGATAATATTCCTTATACGTTGTCTTTGTATTTAACTTTAACGATGCCAGAAGCATCGCGAGAAACTGCACCAGCTTTCAGCATACCGTTACACAACCAAGAAGTACGATCAGCAATCCAGTCAACGTCAGTCTTCATGTCAATACCGATGGCAAGGCCAACAGCATCGCGGTTAAAGAAGTATGAGTCAACTACGTTAGCAGCAACAGTCAAACCACCTTCAGCGCGGTTTTCGATAGTGATAAACTTAAAGCCAGCCAGAGAGTCAATCTCGCCATTTACGAGAGCCTTAACATTCTGGTAGTCAGCGTTAGTAGCTTTTTCGTCATTGAGCAGACCTTTCAGACCGTCAGCGTTAATAACAGCAAACAGATCAGAGTTAGGAACGCCTTGAGCGCGAAGAGCAACCTGAGCTTGGATAACCTTATCCATAGTCAGACCAGTGGTGCCAGCAGCTACAGTAGAAGCATAGGCTTGTCCGCCAGGAAGAGTGTCCATTGCGTCGATAATAAGCTGATCACAACGACGACCAAGAGAGCTTGCGATAGTGCTTGCCAATTCTTGCTTCTCGTCAAAGTTTACGTCTTGTGCGTCAAACATATCTGTGTACTCTGGAGCATTCCAGTTAGACAGAGTTGCTACTGCAAAGTCGTGAGACACATCCATAGGAGTTACTAGATCAGAAGTAGACTTCTGGTTAGCCAGTCCCTTACCCATGTTGCGGAATTTGTAGGTGTCACCTACTACGTTGTTACGGATTGTTACGGCTGGCTTCAAAAGGCCAGCGTTCTGGTAAGCGTGCTTGACTAGGCTGTCAAACTCCGTTACCGCTACTGATGATAATGTTTTACTCATGATGATTTCCTCGAAAAAGAGTAATAAATAATGTAAAAGTTTTTCAAGGTTTTTGCTGAGTACCCAGTAAATTGGTCAGCTTCAACCTAAATTTACCGGGCCTTAAATAGAAAGGGGTATCCAGTGTGTCGATTATACACCTTTTACCCCATATAAATCAACCAAACACGCGAGTATGTTGTTTGTTGCCACCAAATTCTTTCATCATTTTCTGAATTTTGGCTTCATGGGCTTGATCAACGCTTCTTAAAAGCTGACCATTCTCTGACTTTTTAAACATTTCTGTTTCAATGTCTGCCCAAGTCATACCAGTAGGATGCTCTCCACCGTCAATAGGTAGCTTAGTAGGAGCTGTAGCACGAACCAAATACTCTACTAACTCAATAGACTTGGCATCAGTAACAAGATCACGAACCACTTCGTAGTCGTCAGCATCTAAGTTGTTCTTTAGATAGCCCTCAACATTCTTGATACGCTCTCCGGCATTGTTACCTAGTCGTGCAATCTCTTGCTCTTGGGTAACTTGTTCTACCGCTTCACCCTGTGCTGACAATAATTCCCACGCATCTCCAAATGCTTCTTGGCTCATACCTGTCTTATTGGCAAACTCAGTCAACTCTTGCAATAATGCATCGTCAGGTTCAATTCCTTCTGGGCCAGCATAGCCATCTTTCGGTGCGCCAGTAAAACCACCAAACTTCTTTTCTAGTTCAGTATAGGCTTTGGCTTGTTCAGCGACAGACTTATACTTGTCGCTTTTGTACCATTCGGGTGTATCACCTGTACCCTTGATACCATCGGATAAAAAATACTCACCTTCATTTAATTCGGGTGTGCTTGCATCCAACAGGGTTTCGCTTACTGCTTCTTCTGGTGCGGCCTGTTCTTCAATCATAATTATTCCTTACAGTATTTCAGCTTGTTGCATTTGGTTGATAATAAATTTAACAACTCCCGACTCACCGTTATGGTAAGCAGCCTCGTAATCAACATTAGAAGCACCAAAGGGGGTGTCGTTATTGAAGATAAACCTCCGCGTCATGTCCTCAAGTACGCGCTTCCCGATGTCACCTGAGAAGCACTTACTGTAGGCTTGAGCCAATTCAGCGGCGGCTTGTCTTTTCTCTGCATTGACCGCCTTTGCATCTTCTGCATTAGTAGTCGCTTGATTAATTGTATCCCAACTCATAGAGCAGTTTGTCCTTGATCAACGGGTGGAGTCCCTTGAGTCTCCATACCTTGCTGCGCTGCTTGTGCGCCAGCCATAATAACTTGTTGTTTCTCAGCATCACTACGAACCAGCTCGGCAGGCATACCAGTCTTATCGGCAACCCACGTTCCAAAGTCCTCTAGCTTAAATCCAATCTTAGCCTGATCTGGGCCAGCAGTCTGAAGCACGAACTGTACAGCTTGTTGTACGTTAATAATGTCCTCACCGTCCTGCGCTCTTGCCAATGGCGACATAAACTTAATAGCAACCTGGCGACCATCTAGCTCAATAGGAGTGATAATACCACGACGAGTAAGAATGGATGCAACGCGCTTAATGATGGGGATCAATACTTCGGTCTGTAATCTGCCGAAGGCAGAGCCGATGCGTTTTGCCAATTCACGCGACTCGATGGCAACCTCAGTGGCGGATCGCACAGCACCAGTAGGATCACGAAGATCGTTGAATAGGGCCTTCTTGATCGACATTTGCATTTCATTGATCTGGAACTGGGCAAGCTGTAAGTTTGATCCTGTGTCTAATCGCTGAATGGATGGGTTAGACGAGTTGTTAGAACCAACCGGAATAACAATGCCTGGGCTTATATTCAAATTGTAGGGGTTAGTTACACCATCGTCTGTTGCTGTGTACATACCTGCTAGGTCAATAGCGGCTTTCTGTAGTACAAACTCTTTGGCCTTGTTGAGTGATCGTACATCAGGAAGTGCCTGTAGTGCTGGGCCACGACCTCTGATCTCACCCGCAACCTTACTGTAGCGACCTGTTACCCAAGGGCTAGAGTCACCAAAGTCCTGCATCCAGCTAATTTGACTTTCTTTGTCTACCCATACGCAGCCATAGTAGGTCTTAGACTTGGGCATATAGACAACACCCTCGCGCACATCAACATCAGTGTCCGGCTTATCCTTAATAATCTGCTTCATTGTTTCTGATGGCTCAAACCCTTTCCAGTAACGCTCTAAGTTACGAGCCTTTACTTTAAATCGTCGCCAATGCGTTTCAATGCTACCTTGCGGGCCTTCCTCAAATGCTATTCCTTTCTGTGGAATTGCGTTAAATATAAGGGGCATCTCGTCGCTTTCGTCTTCATCAATGCGAAGTGTGCCTGTGCCAATCAAAAGATCAAGGGCGTGCTCATAAAACTGTGTAGCGAAGTTAGAACGGTTAATGTAATCAAAAATTATCTCGGCCTGATTCTGCAAGTTACCCTGTATGTCTTCTAGGCTGACATCAAAGTCACCCTCTTCTAGCTGCTTAACAACTAGATCAGATGGCTCAAAGGTAGCCCAGCGTGACCAGATAGGAGCAATGTTTTCTTGTAGCTTGCTTGCGCCCTGTTGGATTGCCTCAAGTGCAGTAGAGTCAAAGATGCGATCCATCTTCTCTTGACCTGGGGCATGGTCATCAAAGAGATTGCGATTAGGTAGAAAAAACTCATAGGCATCATCTAATGTACTGTGCCACATAGAGGCGCGTTTAAATGCTGCATTTTCTCGTCGCTTTAAGTCCGTAAGTGAGCCAAGCTCTTTAGGCAATTCCATTACCTCATTCCTCCTAAGCGTCCACGAAATGGTTTCTTTAAAATGCCACTATCTGTTTTTGTGTATTTTTCTGTTATAGTGCCAGCAGGATCAAAGTTTGAGGGGGTGCTTGCAGGGCTTCCAAGCAAGGATTTTTTGCCTATTTTTTTCTGGGCAATAGACTTCAGTCTGCGCTCGCTTGCCGCTTTTTCCTCATTTAACTCCATTCTTTGCAGTCTTTCTAATGCTTTTTGCTCTGCTGTTGGTTCTGGTGCATCTACGCTGCCACCCATATCTTACCCCTTAATGTGCTTGTACAATTGATAGGGAGTCCATATAAAAGGATTTCTTATCCCCAGAAACTGCTTAGTGTACCCAACACAAGTGTTAAGCATAAGTAGTGGCTGAGTCTGTATTTCCTTCATATAACTCACGGTTATATCTGTAGGCCCAATTATATCATTTATATGCTCGACATTATATACCATCATTTTGTCTGCATCTTTTTCGTAAACAATATACTTTCCCAGTGACGGCTCAATGATAAAGCAGTGTCGTATTTTTGTATGCAAAAACCTAGACCACCACCGGCCCCTGTCACCCTTAAAAACTACATAGACCTCAGAAGACACTAAAGTTCACCTTTGCTGTGTGGGGTTTAGCAAATCCATCACCCCTGCGTAGAGCAGATCGGCCTTCACCTTCACCTTGCAAGGCGTACTCTAGGGCTTCTACTGGGTGAGAGTATTCATTCTTGTCTGGCTGATCACTGTAGCGTTCGCCTGAAGTTTGCACACGACGATAACAGAAGCCACCCTGTAACCCTTTACGTATCATAGAGGCTTTGGGCAGTACAATAAAGCGAGGCTTACCATCCATGCACATCTCTTTCATCGGCACCTCTAAAGCGGCTCTGCGCTTCAGGGGATCATTAGAGGCTGTGGGTTGGCAGGGAATGCCAGCGGCACGCATGATCTGAAAAGGCGTATCACTGTTTGATTGGTTCTTGTTGTCACCCGAAGGATCACCCCACCCCTTGAATGTGTGATTAGGGTAAGTATCCTCAATATAACGTTTTAGGGTAGGGGCAAAGTCTACGGCACCGGAATCAGTAAGCACCATCTCGTCAAAGCATATCCAACGCCCGATAGCAGTACGCTGAAGAAAGGCACAAGCAGGTGTACGACCAAAGTCAAACCCCAGAACGATAGGAGTGTCCTTACTGGGCGTGAAATCCATGTGGACTGAGTGAACAGAGTCAGTGTACATTGGGTGAACCGGCTTCCCGTTAGACACAAAGCCGTACTCATTAGCAAGATTAACTTTAATCCAATCATGTGTTTTACCTGATAGCCCGCGCTTGTAATAGTTATCAGGGAGGTTAGGCAAGTTCTCGGCCTTGTCGTTTACCTTCCAGTTTTCCCCGTCCTTATACACACCACCAGGTTGTCGATGGAATGCCCAGCCTTCAGGACGCTCAATTTCTGCCAGCTTGTAGTACCAGTGGTCTTCATCAGGGGCGTTACTGTCACCCAGCACACCGTGATGCGTAGGCTTGATTCCCTCTTTGGGGGAAGGATAGCGACCATGACGTAGGTCAAGCATGTCGAGAACGGCCTTAGAATGCTCTTTCGTCTCGTTTAGCCACACCCATGTACACTGGATACCCCTGGCCTTCTTAACGTGCTCAGGGCGGTCAAAAGCGATGAATATGACCTCGCATTTAACTGAGGTGCCATCCTCTAACCGGAAGTTGATGTAATGAGTGGGTGGTTCTTTGTTACCCTGACGGAATGGGCCAAGGTCTTCGTGTATCTCTAGCCAATCTTTAATGGTGGTAGAGAACAGTTCGGAATAGGTGTTTCGACAGGCAATGATACGGCTAAGGCGTACACCATAGTTCTTGTGTCCAGGGGTCATCACAGGGGCTTGCTCGGTCATCAGGTCGAATAGCTTGAGGATAGTTTGGACAGTCTTACCGGAACCTAGTGGCCCCATGATAAAGGAGTTCTGAGAGCGACAGTCAGCGTAGTCTTGTAGCACCTGACCTTGTGGCCCCATGCAGTATTCTATTGTCGGCATTCAGTGATGACCTCAGCTTGTGTTTCTATAACGACTCGCGCACCACAGGATAGGATGGGCTTACCTGTCTCAGAATAACGGACTACAGAGTCTCCAAGGATTTGGACGCTGTGGCAGTAAGTGTTTTTCTTTCCCTGCTTAACGGTAATAACTGGCTCATCTGTGCCATGCTTTAGGTTAGCTTTAATTTTATGCTGGTTGACATGGATGTAGGTTTTCATTTCTTGCTCCAGTCTATACCGTCATAGCCACTTTTGAACTTGGCTCGCGTCTCAGCAGTCGATGTGCGATTGCCGTCACCCTTACCACCACTACTGTTCGCATCATAGTTACGGAAGTGCTCTTTCTTTGTTTCTTTGTCTAACTTATCAACCATACTCTTGCCTTTAACCATTACTCTTCATCCTCGTCATCTACAGCGGCATTAACTATGGCCTCTACCACAGGGTCTACATCTACAACCTCGGCCTCGATAGCATCAGCACCACCATCAAAGCGTTTTCGCTGGATAGCCACTACAGCACCTTCGTCAGCACGTATCTCTACGGCCTTTAGCTTGGGCTCAGTGTACTCAGCAACCTTACTCCAGGCATTAACAGCAGCATTGAGGGCAGTGACATCACCTTCTTCCTCAGCAATGTAGTCCAGCTTACTAGCAGCTTCTGCCATCTTCAAGATAGGATGGAACTGTTCACCGTACATATCCTGCAAGCGGGCCAGTAAGAACTTCTTATTCTTGTTGGGTATCCCTATCCTAGACATATATAACCTTTACACCAGTGAATGTTGTTGTTTTTCAGTTTCTAAATAGTCATCTGACATTCTATCTTCTACAATGTAAATCAAATCAGTCATACCAACTTGGTCTCTATCAAAGAGATACACAGCAAATAACTCAATCAACTCAATATCCATTTCATGAACTTCTTCATCTGTCATTATTTTAATCATAGCATTCTCAGTAATTTTTTTTTGCGAGAGACATATATATAGTTTGAACCGCCGACCTCGGAGGGGGGGGTACCCTTTAAAAAATCAAGATCAAGACTCCATTTTATCCCGATTGTACATTTTTTGATCAATTGATGCAAATGGCCTATAGATAGCAGCACCGGGTCAGGTCTTACTACATTTATAGCGGTAAATCCCTTCCCAGAACCTGGGGGACAATATAGGGCGACAATACCTATTTAAAGCCAGTCACTTTAATCCCAGCTTATTGATTCCCTTGACCTTTCCCTTTACCTCATTAGATAGCTGCAGCCATTACTGGATTAATCGTTTCAATCTCAAATCGCAAACCAACCTTTATAGTTGTAAATGGTTACTGGATCATTATAATCGTAACCACTGTCAGCCCTTGCTGGCGGATAACTATAAAAGGAACACAAAATGCAAAGCATACAAACAGCACTCGAAACCAAACTGGCCCGCCTTGAAGGTGAGATTATGACCATTGACCAAATGAGCCAGACAGTAGTAAGCCGTCGCCCAGAGTCTAAAGTACCGGGCAAACCCGAAGAGCGTTACATGGTTCACAGCTACAGCACCCACCCCGAGAGCTACGGATCTTTATTTTGGGGATGTTATGACCTCAGCCCGGCTCAGGCAATGGATGAGCACATGCTCAAAGTTGAACGCGAACGTAAACGATACCGCGCAGACACAAACGAAGAGTTTCAGCCACTGGGCGACGACATCGTCACCTTCAAGCCCTGCGACCTATTCGCAACACCTGACACGTTGCAGGATGTTCACGATTACATCAACAAATTCAGTGGTGGCGAATTAACAGCAGCCACCGTTTGCAGCTATATGATGTACAACTGGTGCGCCAAGATCAGCAACCCAGCAACACGCCCGGAGGTGATCTAATGGACGATTCAAAAGCAAAGCAGCAGCTGCAAGAGATGGTCGACAATATAGCCCGCGATATCCAATACGGCATGACATATGAGGAGGCCGGAATGGATCACAAGCTCTACGCATATGATGGCAGCCCAGACGATCAGATCACTGGCATGGATTACCTGCAGGACTGTCTCGACATCCAATACATTGTAACTGGCGGCAGCGAATACCTAGGAGCGCGCGTGTTGGTTTCTTTTGGCGGTCCGAACATCTGGATTAATACCCAGAGCGAACTTGTAGAGGCCAATTGGTGGGGTGATTATGCCGTTGCCCGGATTGATGGCGACAGCATGGGACTGGATGATGCGCTGCGTGAACTCTGGGAGTGTAAGTGATGAATCAGATCAAACTAGTAATTTTAACGCTGGGCAATTCTAGATATGCGAAGCCATCCCACGAACTGGGAAGCTGCGGCTGGTATCCCAAGGCTTGGCAGCTATCGCCAATCAAAAGGGGACAATCACCCATTACAGCATTTTTAGAATGCAACCCAAACTGGAACAAAGGGGAGTGCAGCCAATGAATAAGGCTTATATTCAAATGGTTAAACTGGAAGCCCGGAGGAATCGCCGGGTGGATTTAATGGTTTCGGCATTCTGCTGGACTATCACCGGGATTGGCGCTTGTATTGGTGCCGGTTTCTTTTATGTTACTACTTACCTATTTCTTTCAATTGGTGGCGCGTGATGGATTACAAAAAATTAGCCCTTGAGATCGCCTGCTTTATTGTAGGCGTATCTGGCGGCATTGCTGCCTTTACCCTTTTAATCTGGATCATCTGGAGAATCTAATGCCAACATTTCAAACAATCTGCGACCACTGCGCGGAGCTTAAAGACGACCACCCATACAGCCAAGAGGTAAAATACATTGGAGACCATGTTATATGCCTAAACTGTATCGCCTCACTTAAAATCGACCTAAAAGGAGTTGAAGAATGATTACTTATATAGACGACAGCTTATACGTAGAAGCCAAGTGCGACATTGCCGAAGCCCTATTACATGCCCAAGGCTTGCCCATCATTTGGGTGGAAGATAGCCACGGCAACCAGAGCTATAACGAAGAGACGCAGGACAGGTTCGAGGACTGTTACGACTCCGCGGAATGCATACTTGAAAACCTAAACATTAAACCAGAGGCCCACAGACATGACTAAGCTCAACAAAGCCCAGCAGCAGGCATTGCTGCGAGTATGGAAAAGAAACCCAAACGGCAGTTATATGGATTTACGTCGAAGAGTACAGCCCGGCTGGGACTGCGTAATGGTACAAGCTGGCAGTATATGGCTGGGCATTGAAACCGACGGATACACCCACAGTTGATAGGAGGCTAAAAAATGGAACTCGAATATAATCACGACTGGCAGACCCAAGCCCGGGGAACCAATTCGCAAGAGTATCAGCTATATCTGCAACTTGCAGACGATGGCACCGGGACAGACTTTACCACCGGCAAACCCCTCAAGACTTTTGAGGAATGGCTAACCAGCTAAACCCCAAGCTAAACCCACAGCCCCTTAACTGGGGCTTTTTATTGCCCGGTAGAAAGTGACCCCAACCCGGTAGAATTACACCACCCAGAACCCCATTTTTGCCGCTTGCAGGACAATATCCCGGCACTTAGACCCCCAACCCATACCATAGCACCCCCAAACGCTAAACCCCGTTAAAACGCATTCTATGGCCTTTTAGAAAAAATCCAAAAATTTTAAAATTTTCAAAAAAAATGGCCCCTATTTCCCTGGCTACACTTTACAGGTCGATCCGAGGTGTACTTAATTTACAGGTCGATCCAAGGTGTACATTTTTTAGGCAAATTGAGGGCAAAAAAAACCCCGCTGGGCAGGAGTAACCAAGCGGGGCAAAACAACTACATAGGAACTACAAACAACTATTTACAATTTAGGCAGCAACTTACTCTGCCATGCGTTTTATTATACAGACATTGTGGGGTGCTGCAACATCAATTCTTCTTCATTCGGTGGAATAGCTAACTGCACCTTGTATTCCTGAATTTCTAACCACAATTCATCAATCTCCTTTCTGGCTTTACCACTGGCACCATTCAGGGCAGCTTCCATAAGGTTGAACAGCTTTAGTTTGTGGTCTTCCAGTCCGTACTCTTCGATCTCTTCATAAACTATCTGAATAAATGGGGTATTCATTGCTCCAGCCTCTTCAGTTGAATTTTAATCTGCTCTCGCAGTTCTTTCTTAAACGCTAACACTTCATCCATCTTAAAACGTGGCGGCTTTCTGAATGCCAATCTATTCATGGCCTTTACTCGCCTGGCACCGTACATATCTTCCATGTACATACGGTATCGCTCTCGTATCTTGGTGGTATTCATACCATGCCAGTTGCATGCGGCACACTGTGGGTGAATGTTCTCTTCCATCAGCTTGAATCGCAGAACTTCCTTGCGCCCATAAAAGTGACCACCTTGAGCTTCCTTGTAGTGCTTGATGACACCACAGGTAACACACTCACAGAAGCCCAATTTGTTGCTCGCCTTTAGCCGAACCAGTTTTTGCAGTAGCACTGCCGCCTTTTCCACTTCCTGCTGGATGGTTGCCTTCTTCCTTGGCTTTCTGTTTGGATTCTTTAGCTTGCTCATTTTCCCTGACCTTAACGTACTCTGAGTTTCTAGGTACGCTGAGTCTAACACGCAACTTGTCATCTGCAAATACAAGGACGCTGTGCATGAATGTAGCCATCTTGCCCTTACCCTTGGGGGTAGCATAGACCTGACCCTCTATCGACTCCCTGCCCACCTTTACGGCGTATGTACCAAGGAATTTATGCTTGAGCCACAGTTTCCATGCTTCAGCGTCTGCTTCAGGTGCCTTCTTCTTCATCTGGTCGGCAATCTCCCTGCACCAAATGTTAAACAAGGCCTCCTGACTGAGACTGGTGGGATCAGTGAATGGCATCAGCTTGATAGCCAGTGGGGACTGATAGTTCCACCCCCTAATCCTAGATTCCAGGTGCTTCAGCTTATCGTCAACCTCATTGGTCGAGCTAACTTTAACGTAGTCACCCTGAGTCATAGCTTCATCCTCAAATATTTCTGTGAGATTTTATCCGCCTTGCTTTCGCATCTGACAATGGTAGTCACTCCCCACTCTTCTTTTGGTTTACGTGTTCCATTAGCCCACATATGGCAGTCCTGTACTTCAGGTGCGCCCCTCACTCGGCCTCGCATACTACTGGCAACAATGCCAACTGCCGCGCCCAGCTCTGACCAAGTGTAGGTCTCATTCTTTACCAGCCCCAGATCTGTTCTATCACCTACCCACCTGATTAGCCTGGTGTTGGGATGGTCACGACCTGCACCCACTGGGGTTTCATTTCTTTCGTATCCACGTTTAGCCATTGTATTCTCCTAGTTTGTTTTAATCTGCCCAACTGGTATCGGTTAGGCTTTCAGTTATTGAGCGACCTCTCAGGCCACTTGGTTTTTGTTTTGGTTTAACAGGTCTTGTTTGCTTCTTTTCTTTATCCTTCCTAGCCCATGTTCTAATAGCAGACTTCCAGCACTTCATCTTATTCTTGCCAATCATCCATCCCTTGCTCTCATAGAAATCAATAAAGCCTTGGGGATCAATGTTAGCTCCACTGAAATTACACTGATCGATGACCTCAGTTAAAGTGGGTGGAGTGAAACGACCCTTATTCTTTGTATTATTAATTGTATTATTAGTTGTATTATTATCCTTAAACTTTTCTATGGTACCCCCTTCAACTTTTATAGGGGAGGGTTGAAACTTTTCTATGGTACCCCCCTCTACTTTTGGAGGGGAGGTATTAAACTTTTCTATGGTAGGGGTATCAGACATCTGGATGTAGCGGTGCTTGACCTGCTTAGTGCCAGGCACATACTCCAACTGCATATTAATATACCCACACTCACTGAGATTCTTTATCCACTTACTGATGGACTGTACGGAAACCTCATACAACTCAGCAAAGTATCTATTGGATGCCCAGCAGTATCCCTTCTCATTACATAGAGCAGTGATCTCACCATAGAGCAACTTAGCATTAGCGTTTAGCCTTTTATCATACCTGACGCTGGCAGGTATCATTGCGTAGTAGCCCTTCTTCTCCATCTTATTCACCAGCCGCCACAAATTCAGACAGCTTAATGTTCAGAGCTTCTGATATACGGATCATGGTGTCCAGAGAGGGCTTGCGGTGACGGTTCATGATTAGACTAACAGTAGCAGGACATAGCAGTGTGAGCCTGGAAAACTCAATGTGACTCATGCCATGCAGGTTTAGGTAGTAGCTTATTGCTTTAGCAGTATCCATAGTTATCTCGGTTTGGTTAGTGAAGTGACATAGTATATCTATATAAATTCCTTTACAATAGGTTATTGACATCAAAATAACATCTTGATATTGTCTCAACTCAAACAACAGGAGAGTAACATGGATACACAAACTATACCGGAAGACGCAATCGGCGCATTGATGGGCAGCTACTACAAGATAGGCGCTCATAACCTTGTTTATTACTGGTCAGGTGGTGAGTGGAAAAGATCGCAGCATCATCCAGCAATAATTGTGAAAGCCTTATCCGAAGCAAAGTATAAGTTCGACATACACAATGGGGGTATCTAATGTATTACAGAGATGAAGACCCCAACCGCACCGGCAGTCCAGACGACTGCTTTAATAAGTTTATAGGTGACATTACTGGTCATGATGGTGATAACCTAGACTTCTATGAGCAACGTCCTATCATGCCAGAGCCTAGTCAATACGAAAAAGAACAAGAAGTTATCCGTATGGCAAAGCATAAGAAGGATGTCGATCATTTTATGAGAGCGCAGATCAATCAGTTTGCCAGAAGCAGCGAGCAGCGTGATGCTATGTTAAAGCAGCATGGTTTGGAGCTAGAATAATGAGCGTAGATATTGATTACTTGAATGACCTAGATCGCGGTGATTACGATTGCCGCAAAGGTTATCCCCATAAAGAAGGGCAGTCACACGCCTATGACATTGGATATGGCTCTCGCTATGTCCTTGAGCAAATGCAATCAGCAGGAGTAATAAATGACTAATAAAAAATCCGTATGGGCAACACTGTCCGCAATCGACTGTTCAGCTAAGGTGGAGCAGAAAGGAAAGCTAACCTACCTATCATGGGCTTGGGCATGGCAGACCTTGATGGAGCACTACCCTGAGTCCACCTATGAGTATGATATTGGCAACTGCTTGCAGAATGACACAGTAGAAGTCAACGTATCTGTAACAGTGCAAGGTGTAACGCACTCTATGTGGCTGCCAGTTATGGATAACCGCAATAAGTCTATCGTCAACCCTACCACTCGCGACATCAGTGATGCTCGTATGCGATGCCTAGTAAAGTGTATTGCCATGTTTGGCCTGGGGATCTACATTTATGCAGGGGAAGACCTTCCAGAGTCAACCAAGACTGAAGTAGTAAGTGAAGAGCAAGCCGCTGAGATTAAGGCAATGCTTGAGTTAAGTAAGGCAGACGTTAAGCAGTTCCTGAAATACTTCAAGGCAGACTCGGTTGACAATATGTTGGCCGTCCACCACACAAGAGCAATAGCAGCATTGCAAGCGAAGGTGAAATAATGAAAAAGATATTATTTGTTTTGTGTTTTTCTGCAAGCTCTGTGTCTCTAGCCTGTACTCATGTTGGCTATGACTACACTGGCCGCCCCACTTACGATTGCAGTGGTTTACTAACAGGTGGCAATCAAAGTAACGCCCATCACCCTGCTGATAGGGGTGTTGATCTTCATAGACCAATTCGTGAGCTTAGGAATGAATGGAAAGAGCAGAATGAGTTCAATGAGCGCATGAGAAATTATGAGCGTCAGCTCCCCCTTAGTGAGCAGAACAAAGTAAAATGATTATCTTAAACGATGAGCAGGGTTCCCCTGAGTGGCTTGCCTCAAGACTGGGCAGGCCATCAGCCTCAATGTTTGGGAAGTTAATCACTGGTAGTGGTAAGCCCTCTAGTTCAGCAGAGTCCTACATCAATGAGATGATTGCTGAGAGATTGACTGGTCGCAGTAAACCCTTCTTCACTAATGAGCACATGGAAAGGGGTAACGCACTGGAGCCAGAAGCTAGGGAAGCCTACGAGTTTATCACTGACTTTGAAGTGGTAGAGACAGGCTTCATCCTGGATGACAGTGAAGAGTTTGGCTGTAGTCCTGATGGCTTAGTTAGCACTGATGGTGGTCTTGAGATAAAATGTCCATCTGACTCGGTACACGTTAGCTACCTGAGAGCAGGTAAGGTGCCAGCAAAGTATTACCAGCAAGTGCAGGGCTGTATGTGGATAACTGGGAGAGATTGGTGGGACTTCATGTCTTACCACCCCGAAATGCCACACCTGCTAGTAAGAGCAAGACGCAATGAGAAGTTTATTGAAGCAATGGCCGAGCAAGTTCTGGCCGCAGTAGAAACCATAACAACAGAGACGGAGAGATTAGTATGAAAGTTGGATTAAGCATTAAGTTAGACGTTAAAAAGATCGACAAAGCGCGACTGTTTGAGGGTGAGAAAGGTACATACCTTGACCTGACTACATTCATCGATACTGCCGAGCAAGACCAGTACGAGAACAATGGCTTTGTATCTCAGTCAACTTCCGCTGAAGAGCGTGAGCAGGGTGTAAAGACCCCTATCCTTGGAAATGTAAAGGTGTTCTTCACCGATGGTGCTGCTCCTGCGCAAGCTGCTGCCCCTGCTATTGATGAAGACATTCCATTTTAATAATGCGCTTAGTTAGAAATAGATTACAAACCCCTGATGGGAAGATTCTCGAAAGTAAACACAGGCATGACTATGTTGACCATAGAGACGACAACGGCAAATTGTACTTCCTTGATGGGGGTTTGGACTATGCAAGATGTTCAGCCCATGGTGACGAGGCGTATATGCAGGAGTGGAGTGACGATCCTGATCCATGCAAAACTGAAGTTCAACTTTGGTTTGACCTGATGAAAGCGTGCGACTGATATACCATTACTGGTATGGAATGAATCAATATGTATCATTATATATCATCAGCGATAGCTAGTATAATCCGCCCCTCTACAAACTACTGGGGTTTTACCGTGACTATCGCAATCATTGTTGTAATATGTGGCCTAGCCGCTATTGCATACCAAGACATAGCCTCCTGATGGGGGCTTTTTTAATGGAGTAGATTATGAAGCACATGATTATCCCTGACACCCAAGTGAAACCAGGCAGTAGCCTCAAGCATTTGGAGTGGGCAGGAAGGTACGCTGTAGAGAAGAAGCCCGACGTAATCGTTCACATTGGAGATCACTGGGATATGCCCTCGCTATCCAGTTGGGATGTAGGCAAGAAGTCCTTTGAAGGTCGTCGATATAAAGATGATATTGATGCAGGTATCAAGGGTCTGGAAACATTCCTGGCACCTATCAGAGCAGAGCAGAAGAGACTGGCTGAGGGCAGAAGAAAACGCTGGAACCCACGCCTAGTATTCACACTGGGAAACCATGAGCAGCGCATTGAGAGAGCCATTGAGTCTGATGCAAAGCTAGAGGGACTGATAGGGTATGCTGACCTGAAGCTAGATGAGATGGGCTGGGAGGTCTATGACTTCCTTGAGGTCTGTGTCATTGACGGCATTGCCTACTCGCATTACTTCACCAGTGGTATCATGGGTCGGCCTGTATCCAGTGCCAAGCTGATGCTATCCAAGAAGCACATGAGCTGTGTGATGGGCCACGTTCAGGATAGAGACATTGCCTTTGCCAACCGAGCAGACATGAAGCCCATGATCGGATTGTTCGCTGGTATCTTCTACGTCCATGATGAGGACTACCTGACAGCACAGACCAACAGTAGCTGGCGCGGTGTGTGGATGCTACACGAAGTCAACGACGGTCAGTGTGATGAGATGCCTGTATCCATGAACTACTTGAGGAAGAAGTATGACGGCAAATACTAAACAGGTAGGTGGTAGCCATTACATGACAGCCATCCAGCCTATCGAATACATCTTGGCAAACCAGTTAGACTTTTGCGAGGGCAACATTGTTAAATACGCAACACGCTGGAAGAGCAAGGGTGGTGTTGAAGACCTGCGCAAGATCAAGCACTACTGTGACTTTCTAATAGAGCGTGAATTAGAGTCCTAAAAATGTTATAATTGGGCCATGAGTAAAGACACTAAAAAATCTAGTCTACTATCCCGAATCGGAGTCTCTGGCTACAACAAGCCCAAGAGAACCCCCAAGCACCCCACCAAATCTCACGTTGTGGTTGCCAAGGAAGGCAGTAAGGTTAAGACAATACGCTATGGTCAGCAGGGCGTAAGTGGTGCAGGTGCTAATCCCAAGACAGCCAAACAAAAGGCTCGTCGTAAATCCTTCAAAGCCCGTCACCGTAAGAACATCGCCAAGGGTAAGATGTCTGCCGCGTACTGGGCTAACAAGAGTAAATGGTAATGAAAGGTCTATACGCAAACATCCATGCCAAACGTAAGCGCATCAAAGCAGGTAGCGGTGAGAAGATGAGAAAACCTGGAGCTAAGGGCGCACCCACAGCTAAGGCATTCAAAGAATCCAAGAAGACTAGAAAGAGCTTGTTGAGTTAGTAAGTCCAGATAACCTGTACGGTATCACGTACGTCTACATGGATGAAGTTCTTTGCAATTCCTATGCCAGAAAAGCCAAGTTTCATAGCCTCACGCACAATCACATACCCTTCTGATCCGCTGTTGATATGAATGTCAGCAGCAATACCTTTGGCATGAGTTCCTGGTCTAGTCTTTCGCTTCTCAATGCTATGGCTGGAATCTCGATAGCCACTGGTTATCTTGAAAGGGAACCCGCAAGTGTGGCGCAGCTCATCTAGCTTCTCTAAGAAGAATGGACTCATTTCATTTTTGCCAGTCTCTTGACAGTTGAACTCGTCAATACTGAAGTATTGCATCTGCATTAGTGAACCTCATAACTATTGAAGTATGCGTTTATAAGCTCTGACTTTGCGACTTCCATGCTATACAGAATATCAGGATCTTCCATGTTGCTAATGATTTGTATCTGGCTATCATTAACCCCTATTACCACCATAGTGTCATACTCTTCACACAACTTAGCTAGGTCTGGCCTCATACTAACAACTTTTCCCATCTTACTTCCTCATGCTCATTAACTTACCCGCACCCTTGATGCCAAAGCTGGCAGATATGGCAATGAATAACAGGTATTGATACCACTCAGGCAACCCGTTCAAAGCAATAAAAGCCTCATGCACTCTATCAACAATAGTCATATCATCCACGATTATAGCATACCCCACCATAAAGATTGGTATAGAAAGAACGATAGTCCAGAACTCATCCTTCCAACTGCTCGCGGAAGCGTCTGCCATCTTGGACTCCCAGTCAGCATCGTTCTGTATGACGTTCATCTTGGCTTGGTGTTTGGCCTTAGACTGCTCTGCTTTATTAGATAGGTAGCCCTTCGCTAGGTCTGCTACTGGCCCAAGTAAAGCAGTGAAGATGCTCATTGAAACATCTTTCCGACTACAAATAAACCGATAATCAGCGGGTATATACCCCAGATCATCATCTCAGCTTTCTTAAATCTCTCAGAGCCATCTGCCAACCTACGTTCAATGTTTGTATAGCGAATAGTACATTCTCGCTCATGCCCTTCCAGTTTTAATAAAGCCTCTTTTACAGTAGCCATTATCTTTTCACCATTAGTATTAAGCCATAGATCATAATAGGTATCACTGCTATTGCTATGCCAATAACGGTGACAAAAGTTTTTATCATGTTAATTCTAGTTCTGCGAACCGCAAGCAATCTACGTGCCTCAGACTCTCTTTGCCGTTTGCACTCTGACTGAAAGTGCAGCCAATCGGTGTACATCTCAGGACGGCCTGCATACACCATGTAATCTTTCAACCAGACCTCTTGCTCTTTAATCTTCTCAAGAGCCATGAATGCGTCTAAGTCACTCTTGCCCTTAGACGCTACACGTTTTGCTATTGCACTTTTATTGTTAAAATACTTAGTAGCCGCTTCAGAGCAGTCATACAATTCCTTACCATTACTAATGGCAATCTTAATGACTTTAAAGGCTGCGTTCGCTGCTGCGATTTCGGCGAGCATTTAGTCACTCAGACGCTGTGCGGATGTCTTTAGCAATGCCTTCTACCAGAGTAGCAGAACCAGCACCAACACCTTTTGCAGTGCCTACTACCATGTCTTGTGCAGAATCAACAGTTGAGTTGACAATCTGCTGTGAACCGTCAATAGCACCGTTAAAAGTGTTGCAGCCAGCAAGTACGAAAAGTGTCGCGATTAGTAATGTTTTCATGTTATATCCTCGTGGTTGAATTAAGGCGCTGTAGGCCAAGTAATGTCAGTTGGAAATCCTGCTTGTTCCGATATGTCACGTAGCTCTGTGCGGTAAGTAGCCCAAGAAGCCTTTGTGTTGTCGTCTAAAGGACTGTCGGGCATCTGCGTCCAGTCACATTGGGTCAGTAGCTCATCACGCTCATAACGCACGCTTTTAGCTTCTGAGGCTATTTCGTCTGCTGTCTTGTCCCGTACAACCCAAGGCAGTGTCCATACACCTTCTACAAGCACAGGCGCTGAAGCGTGGTCTGCGGTTTGAGTATGTGTTAAGGTTGGGTCTTCTGCACGAACTACAGAATAAACTCCGTATTCTTCTAACAAAGATTCAGAAGGTTTTGCAGGAAAAGACGTGTTAGGGTTGTCTTCCTTTAGCTTCCTAACGTTATAGGGAAACTCTTGTATTTCATTGTTTAATGTTTTAACGTACATAAAAAATCCTTTAAACTTTATTGTATATATTTAAAATTCCGCCATCATTGCTAGCGCCTAAAGCTGTAGAACCTTCTGCTGTCATTGCACCCGAAGGGGTATAGCTAACTACGTGAATACGATTACCTGAGTTAAGTCTGGCTTTAAGATATACTAGTTTTTTAAAAGTATCAATGGCAATAGTTTGCTCTGTACCGCTGCCACCATAACCAGTTAAAGTGCTTTTAAGTACCATGTTTGAAGGGTCACTAATATCAATACAGTTTATAGCACCGCCTACACAATATACAAAAGCTAAGTTTCGGTAGGTGTCTAATTCTACAGTATAAGCATTATTTAAATTAGTAGCATCCGTAACATTGTCTAATATAGCTAAATTTGAAGTATCGCTAATATCTACTGAAACAAGCTTATCTGCTGTATAGTTACAAACATACAAAACCTCATTAGCTACATCAACAACCATGCCACGCGCACCGCCGAAATTGGTATTAAAATAGTTATCCAGCTCAACAATACCGCTACCTGCTAAATCTGAAACATCGTATGCATAAATTCTGTTAGCTGTTGTAGAATACAATACTTGATTTGTTTCGTCTATTGTTGTTCCGTATCTATTAGAATTACCGTCTGTTCCTAAATCAAAAAACGTGCCTAACGTAGGGCTAGATATTGTACTGTAATCTAAAACTTGTATTGTTTTACCGCTTCTTGCGGTGGGTGTGGAGGCGGATGTTACGAAACAAACTTCGTTTGCGGAATCTACGGCTATTTCACTTCTAGGCTGATTTATATAGGCAATATTGTCATAACTACCGTTTACAGAAAAACTTGAAGGGTTGCTTGCATCTGTAAACACAATTTTATCGGTAATAGCGTTAGAGCAAATACCAATTAAATTTGTTTTATCAAACCCCGCTGCGTTGAAACTGGGGTCATTAAAACCAGATTCATTATTAATTGCAGAAACTTGGGTTATGCCTAGGGGGTCAGTAAGGTCTAAAGTAGTAGCTTCGTTTTCCCCCATAAGCAGCGCACTATCAAAAGTCTCACCCAAGCCATCGCCAGATACTGTAAAAGCTGTTTGAAGTTTCTTAGCTACTGTACTCATTATGCCATCGCCTGTCCAGCCGTGAAGCCGTAGTAAGTAGTACCACCGTCAATAGTATAGAACACAAACACATCTACACCGCCACTGGTTGCTGTCAAGGTAGGCGCTGTGCCTCCCGCCCAGTCAACACTAGCAGGCCAAGTAATTGTACGGGCTGTGGTGTCCTGAATAACTTTCAGGGTGAACGCTGTAGCATTGCCTGTGGTTGCCGGGTTGCTGAAGGTGTACGTTGTGGCACCTGTCAGGGTGTGTGTAAAGTTAGTCGCAGTCGCTAGGTCGATAGTGGTTGCTGTGCCTGTAAGGGTTTCTGCGTCTTCTGTAATCGCTGCTTCAAAGACAACAGTGCCTGTTACTGTACCACCAGCTTTAGGTAGCGCAGCGTCAGCCGTAGCTCCCTGAGCAGCCGTAGCATAGTCAGTAGAATCAAAAGCCTTAACCTGTGCTAGGTTGGTGACCTCAGAGTCCATCAAAGCACCAGCGGCAGTGACGTTAGCTGTGTCCGTTACGTCTGCACTGGCTTCAATACCATCTAGCTTAGTGTTGTCGGCAGAGGTAAAGTTAATCTCGGTAAGACCACCATCGCCCACGGTGTATGTAGTATCAGTCCAAGGAACATTGACAACGGCTTGGTCGTCGCTGTTTAACTGGATACCGTAAGTTCTTGCAGCAGTAGTAGTTACAGCATTAGCAACTACAGTTTGGTCTGTGTCACTAAACAGCTCAATGCCGCCTAAAGTTGTGTCAGTAGCCACGGGAAGTGCAAAAGAAGTGCTAGTAATTGTAAAGCTAGGATATGTTCCTGAAATGGAAGTACCACCAGCGCCTGTCAATGCGACAGTCTGGTCAGGAGAATCATTAGTAATGGTAAAGTTAGGGTAAGTACCCGAAGTAGAAATACCAGTGCCACCCGTAAGTGCTACGGTTTGGTCAGGAGCTGTGTTAGCAATCTCTCCACCAGCGGACAAGCTAATGCCTGTGCCTGCCGATAGGGATGCTACAACGTTAGTGGTGTCGGTTACATCTGCACCAGCTTCGATACCGTCCAGTTTAGTTTCATCTGTATCAGTAAAAGCATTGGTGTTAGCGTTGCTTTCATACGCTGTCTTAATCTCGGCAGCAGTTTGGTCAGCGGTTGCACCAGCTTCGATACCGTCGAGCTTAGTGCCGTCTGTGGCTACGTCTCGTCCATCGAAGGTGCTGTTGGTTGTTATTGCGCCTGTCATCGCTCCACCTGTTCTAGGTAGTGCGGCATCGGCTGTGGTGCCCTGCGCAGCAGTAGCGTAGTCCGTAGAGGCTGTAGTGGCAGCAGTGCCCAAGCCTAGGGTAGTACGTGCAGCAGAAGCGTCCGCATCGTCAATCAGTGTACCACCAAAAGTCGAAACGGCTGAGGAATTTAGTTTAGTAGCACTAGCTACAGCTATGTTGTCAAACTCAGTGTTAATCTCCGTCCCTTTAACAATCTTAGCAGGGTTACCAGACGGCAGAGAATCTTTAGCAGCAAAGTTAGTAGTTTTAATATAATTAGACATCAAGAAACCTGTTCAAGTATGAGAGGAGGGGAAAGTAGAAAAAGGGACTCCCCTGTTACAGGAAGCCCCTCTTGGTTACTACTTATGCATCTACTGCAAGTACGAATCCAGCGTCTGGACGCAAGACCTTAGTGCCGTACAGAGTGTCAGCAGTGTACAAGGTTCCGAGGAACTCCTGCTTGTACTGAGTCTGTGAACGAACGCCCTGCTGCTCTGCCAGAACAAAAGTGTCCTTGTGCAGAAGCTGTGCGCCTTTAACACCACTTTCAAGAGTAGCAGCGTTGGTTGATACAAATACGTCAATGCCGTACAGAGTACCAATCTGACCGTTCTGAACACCGCGACCATCTACGAAGTCAGAAGAGTTGTAGCGGTCAATGCCCATGATAGCGTTACGCAGTGAAGGTGGAACTACGAAGCAGCGGTTGTCCATAGGAACGTCTGCATCATCCATCTTCTGAATCAAAGCACGGAAAGCTAGGTCAGAAAAATCACCACACTCAGCAGCACCCTGTGCGCTGTATGCTTCAAGAAGACCGGAAGTAGGGTCAATCTGGAAAGAAGCACTGTGAGTCCAGTCGCTACCATCGCCGTCACCCAGAGACTTACCGAGGTTAGTCAGGTCAGTATCAACCTGCTTAGCCAGAGCATAACCAGCGTCGCCAGTGTAGAACTGACGGAGAGAAGCCAGAGCCTGAGTCTCGGTGATGTCTTCAATCATACGAGAGTATTCGAAGTGCTTGTCGATAACAACCTGTACTTCACCCTCAGAAGCGTTCTGAATGGTTACAGCTTGGCCTTCAACCTTAGCGTGAGCATCGCCACGAACAGGCTTAGGGATATGTACAACGTCGCCTTTCTTACCAGTCATGCCCAAAGACTTGACCAGAGGAGCCAGAACCAAGTTAGACTTGTATGCAGCAACAACTTCGTCACTCCAAATTTCTGGGATAAAAGTAGCAGCGCTAGTGTTGTCTACCGCACCGCCCATGTTGGGATATGTTGAATCAGTCATAATTTAATACCTTATAATAAAAGAGTTTAGTTAGCGGACTCTCTTCTCGGCATAAGCCCTAGTGATTTCATCAGATAAAGCTAAATACCGTTCTGGATTGTCCTGCATTAGTTTAATAATGTCTGAGCGTCGATATATCTTCTTCGCTCGCTGTTCTCCATTTCCTTTGGTGCTACCGGTAGAGGCAGCTTTAACAGCGGATTTCCTTGTTTGCTTCTCAGCAGCTACAGTCTTAGCTACGGCACCTTGACGTTCCTTCCAGTTAGTGAAGAGTTCGTCGGCAGCTTCGTAGTCGTACTGCGTGTCTGCTTGAGCAAAGAGCTGTGTTCTAATCTTAGAGGCTTTAATCCATTCAACAAACTTTGGGTTCTGAACAATATCAGTCATGTCAGGATGACGCTTCTGAAGTTGTGTCATTGCAATAGTTCGTGCCTGTTCCTGTGTGGCAGCCTCAGCCTTCTTAATTGAAGGGTGATTAGCGATAGCTCTTTCGACAGCCTTGTCAGGGTCGGAAAAGAAATCAATATCTTCGTCTACAGTTTCTTGCGTTGGTGTAGTGTTGTCGAGTTGTGTCTGAATGTAATTATCAACGACTGAACGTAACTCCCCTACTTCTCCGCTTTGCTTTCCTAGGAGCTTCTCAGCTTCTTGGTGCATCCTTACAATCTCAGCGGTTGACTTTCCTTTGTACTTATCGGGGATGTCATCTTCTTGTGTTTCGGTTGCTTGGGTTTCCGCAGGAGTTACCTCTTGTTGAGTTTCCTGTGTAATTTCCTCAAGGTTGCCTAGTTCTTCTTTGTCGTCTTCTGGACGCTCGTCTGGTAAAATTGTTGCCATTATTAAACTCCGTACCTTTAGTATTATGGAGGTTTATATTATGTAAGGGTTCAACACACCTATGAATTTGCCTTACGTTCTTGTTTCAGCTGACTCTCTCGTTTCTTGACCCAATTGTCGGACGCAATACCATTCCGCTTTTCAGTCCAAGTTCCAAAAGAATTTAGCTGCTTTACTGCTAGTTGACCACAATCATTGCACTCAACTTCTTTAGTGTCGCTACTAACGAATCGTTCATTAGTATGTCCAGCTTCACATTTAAAATCAAACAGCGGCATCGTCTTCCATGCCTAGGTTGTCATATGCGTCACGGACTTGCTCTTCTAAGTTTAGCAACGAAGCAATGACATAAAGTTGTCCCTTCCTAAAGAAGAGGTCTTTTTCATCTTTCGTTCCTTCTACTGAATTAATGCCTTTGGAGTTAGTAAGCAGGTCTTCCGATAAAGTCTTCCAACCTGATGTACGAAACATCGAAAGCATATCTTCGTAGTATTTTTCTAGTTCTTTGTCTGTGTCATTCATTAACTGTTTCTCCTTAAAGGACAGTTTGTTATAAGTTAAAGTACAAGTTAAAGTATACTAAAGCATACTATAGTACTATTATAACATATTTACAGTCAAATGTCAAGCTTTATTTTACTTATTTGTAACCACGTGCCTTCATCTTGTTCTTACCCGCACGTTGTCCGCGCTTAGGCTTGGGCATTGATTTCGGCTTTGCTTTGCTTTTAGGCTTCATTGAATATGAGGGCATAAATTTCTCCTGTTATGTTTCATATACTATACATTGTACACTCTAATGTACACTTAAGACACTTTTGTGTATTATATTAGTACACTACCACTTAGCTTTATCAGCCCAATATGCCGCAGACATTTTGCCTTTAGCTATGTTCTTACCATGTCGTGCTTTGAAGCTGGCTCTTTTCTTCTTCATAGCCTCAGACTCACCTGCTTTAGGCTTACCTGCTGTCTTAGCTCCCTGCTCTCCAAAGCGGATAGTCTTAACCTTGTCACCTTCCTTGGCAACCACTACATGACTCTTCTTAGGATGACCGGGGGTTCTCTTTGGCTTATTGAACCCCGATACGCCCGCCCTAGCTAGTCTTGGGTCTGGTTTTTTTGCTGGCACTAGGAGCCTCCTTAGTGTTGACTTGTTCTTGTAGTTTATCTACTTTTTTGTTGACATCCTTAAATGCTTCGTTTATCTGTTTAAGTACGTCGTTGAACTGTCGCTCTGTAATCATTGTGGCAATTGTCCCATATTAGGTTGCATTGGTGGTCGTGCTTGTGGTTGTGCCTGTGATGCTGGTTGCTCTACGTTGCCTTCCTTAACGGCTACCTCACGCTCCTTGAGTAGCTGCTTAGAGATTTCAAGGCGACGCTTAAACTCTTTGTCGTCTGCATCCCCCGCATCTAGGTTAGCTGTTACAGCCTTAATACGGTCAATCTCAAGCTCCTGTGGTACAGCCTGTGCTTCAGCCATAGCCTTCGCAGCGCGTGCCTGAGACTCTTGAGCCTGTCCATTAAGGGCAGCAGTCTGTGAAGCTTGGAACTGCAACTGAGCTTGCTGTGAAGCCTGTTGAGCCTGTTGTGCTTCTGGGTTAGGCTGGTTGGCTTGGTCAAGCTTGGCAATAAGTTCTTCACGGTTGGACAAGTTCATGTTCTCAACAATGGACTTAACCAGCTCAGGATACATTGGAGTCTCAGGAGACATGGTTTGTAATAACTGTACAAGCTGTGTAACTTCGTACTCACGGGCAATAATACCTAAAGAGCTAGATACGTCAAACTTATAGTCAGCCACTGGGTACAGCTCAGGTTCAAACTGCATATAGCGGTGAGCAGCCTTGGTTACCAGCGGAATAATAAACGACTCTTGGAAGTTAATCAAGGTACGCTTGTGACGCTTAATGATAGCGCCTAGGCTCATGGAGATGCCCGCAGCTGTGCTTTCACCATTGATACTACCTGCGATACCGGCTGAGTCAATAGCACCTGTAGCGGTCTGTACCATCTGCTGTAGGGCACCTGCTTGTGCAAAGGTAATCTGGCTGACCTGACCAAAGTTAAATGGCTGTAGGACTTCCGAAGGGTTACCGTTAGTTAGAATTACTTTACCCGGCCTTACTTCAGGTTTAGCACCACGAGGCATACGGGAAGCATCCATGGCAAGCATAGGATGTACAGTAAGAGCAAGAGCATCGATTCTAGCGCGTAGTTCTGCGTCTAACGCCTTCTGAGAGTTGTAGCCTTTCTCACATACTCCTCGACCCCAGAAACGGCTAGGAACGACATCCCAAGGGAATGCGATAACAGGACGGTCACCCATCATGTAGGGGTTCTTCTCAGCCTTCAGGAGAGTACCACCATCAGCAATAACAACGATAGCCTCAACGTAGTAGCTATCTTCCGCTTCTTCGTCCTCGGACAGCGTTACAGCTTCTTCCTCGGCATCTGGGTCTGACATAGCTTCGTCCAGCAAGTAGCGAGGCACAAGGCCGTAGTACTTAGTAAGACGTACTTTGTCGTCATCATAGGTAGTAGTTAGTTCGTGGTCAGGCTCAATGTCAAAGTCAGGAGCTGCTGTACCTACGTCTGCTTGACGATAGACACCATCTTCCTGTAACTGCTCCACAACGTGACGTGATACGAACTCATCAATAGCAACACCCAAGGCATTCTCTATAGTAGTGGCTACGGGGTCGATAAGGAAGTTCTGAGGCATTACAGGGTTAAGCTTAACGCACGTACGGTCTGTAATATTGACACCAACAGCAGTCAATTCACCGCCCATGACAGGCTGTGTGGCTGGTTTCATTTCCTTTTCGGTAGTAAGTTCAATCTCAGCAATACCTGTGCCGAATACGGCTGCATTGATAAGACACTCGGCTACATTCTTACGGATTTTGTTACGTTTGAAGTCTGATTCAAGGCCAGTACGTAGGACTTGTATGTCCATCTTCTCCGTGTCGCCTGCATCGTCCTTAATATCGAACCACTTACCGCGACCGAAGGTAGCTTCCTCCAGTTCCGCTACGGAAGACTCCACAGCCTGCTGTAGTGCAGGGGAAATAATCTTGGAACGCTCTGATTGTCGTGTTTTGTCTTCAGCAGACCACTGACCACGCCACAAACGGTAGTATTCATCAAACTTTTGGGAATAGTTAGCCTCGAAATGGTCACGCCAGTCGGTGCATTTTGATTCTACCCAGTCTTCTAAGCGTTCTAAGTGAAACTTTTCTTTGTCTAACATAGTTTAATATCCTGAATAGTAGTCAGTAAATTCATATTCGTCTTCCTCAAAGTCAACAGCATAGGCTATCTGTGCTAACTGGTCTATATAAGCCAATGAGTCAATTAAATCGTCATGTACTAACTTGTTTGGGAACTGAAATAGCTCATCTAGGAACTCAGTGTTCCACTCCCCTTTGTTAAGTACAAGGTTACCGTGTTCAAATCTACCCTGCAACGCCCATACGATACGGTCTACCTTACGTTTGTTGCCGTGGGTTAGCTCTTCTACGCGGAAGAACCTTTGGTTTTTCTTCATTAAGTCGTTTAGGTAGGGATAGACAGCATTCTTCAATGCCCCCTTCTCAATCCCTACGGCTGCTGGTTGATAGTCTCGGACTGCCTCAAAGATTTTTCTGGCGGTCTTTTCGACGCCCCAGCGCCCATGTATGATATTAGCAACCCACCAGCCTTCAGTGTTCGCTTTAACCACAGCAATTGACGTTTGGTCAAGTCGTTTGGTTTTAGTTGTTGCTTTTTCAACATCCGCAAATCCTGCCAAGTCAACTGCAATATAAAACTGTCCGTCCTCCGGTTCTTCCTCGGAGAACTTAACGTGTTCCTCCTTAAAGAGTTCACCACCCGCTGCCTCGAAGGACGCCATGAACTCCTGTCGGAAGGAGAAGGCTGACATCGACTTCTTAGCTGCTTCAATCTCCACAGCATCCAGCAGGGGGTTATCGTAGCTTGTAAAGTGGTAACCCTGCCAGTCCTCATCGTTGGAGATACTAGCGTACTGGTGCAGGTCATAGAAGTGGTTACGACCCATAGGCGTACCAATAAACAACGCATCACCCTTTAAATCCGCCAAGGCAGGTCTTAGGATTTGTTCCCAGACCTCCGGCTTCATGTCGGCATACTCATCCATTACGAGGTAGTAGAGGCTGACACCACGCATAGTCTCCGGTCTGTCAGCACCCTTTAGGGCGATGGTAATACCGTTGACTAGCTTTATCTGTAGGTTGTTTACATGGCTGGAACTAATAACTGGATGACCAACCTCCAACAAAGCCTGCCACATAATGTCCCTAGCCTGACCCTGTGTAGGGGCAACATAGAATATCTGACCACGTTTTGCTTCCAACCCTTTAACAATTAACTTCCAAGCAGCGTAGCGAGACTTACCTGTACGACGACCCGCAGCGACAACCTGAAAGCGCTTATTGTCCGCCCACACCTGCTGTTGCCACGGTAGGAGAGAAATATTTAAGTCTGTCATTTAGTATGTCCAAACTACGGGTGTAACGTTAGAATCACCACTAGCCCTGTCGTCCACATGGATAAATGTACCAGCCACTCCAATGCCAGCAAACCCAAGGGCGATTGCCTGTTCAATAATCTTGTACTTTTCTTTTCCGCTAATAGCTCTGATGTCCGCTGCAATACCTTGGGCATGTGTTCCGGGTTTCCTCTTTGCTCTCTCAATAGTGTGGTTAGGGCTACGATAGCCACTAGTAATCACAAAGGGAAAACCACAGGCTTCTCGAAGTAGGTCGAGTCTCTCTAAAAACTCTGGTTTCATTTCATTTTGATTTGTTTCTTGACAGTTGAACTCACTCAAGGCAAAGTACTTAGGGTTATACATCGGTGAACTCTCCGTCAATAATATCTTGCTCTTGGTCTGTGTTCTCGGAGATGACAGTAGTCTCACCACCGACACCTGTGATTGATATATTAATACCACCCTTGGCTCCTCCAGCTTTATCTTTCTCGAAGTAGCTGGCTGGTAAGACTCTATCCATTACTAGCTTCCATGCGGCTGCCTGATTCTTATGGTCATCGTTTAAGGCTGCATCGAATATAGACTCTAACACCTTAGCCGACTTAGGGGATGACAACATTCTCGTTTTATATTCGTTAATGATAGCCGCATCACCTTTAGGGCGGCCTCTGCCTAGACCAGTCTTACCTCTACTACGGTTGACCATCTCTGACTTCTTTGGGCGACCCCGCTTACGCTTCGCTACAGCGTTAGTATCGTCGGACATTAAATTCTCCTTTGGTTACCTAAGTATACTTAAGTATACTTTAGACCACTTTAAGTTTATTCTTTAATTATAATCCTTAAAGGAAATAACTAAATTATAATAATCTATACTATAAGTATATTATAACATATTTCTTAGTAAATGTCAAGCTTTATTTTAACTAATTTACTATATTTCTTAGAACCTTTATGTCCGTTTTCGGCCTCCTTTTATATTCTTTTATTATACATAAGTATACATAAGGAAATCAATAGCTTACCTTTCCTTTTTGTACTTCTTTTATTGTCATTTAATTAGTCATTTGGCTTTTTTTTGTATACATGCGGGTACTCTTACATCGCGCGTGCACGGAATAATGCCCCCCGCCCCCGATAATGATGGGACATTTGGATTCTGATGTGGTACTTCTTGACGCGACGCGCGCACATGACGCGACAAAAGGATCACGCCCGTTTCATCCTGCGGAAAACTCGAGGTGTGTGGATGCCTGAGGATACCTAGGGAGCCATCAGTAACCACCGGAACCACCGGAACCATGCGGGATACAGGCCGGATGCAAAAAAAGTTAAAAAAAATTATACCCTTGAAACCCGCGCCACCACTGGGCTGCAGCGATTTAAGGGAATTTATTTCAACAAAAAGTGAAAAAGTTGTTGACACCACTCGAGGACTCTGTAAAATGGCAACCATCAAGACGCGGTAGAGGCTTAAACGGGATCAATATCTACTAGCTGTAACGTCCATGGGCGTTGATCAATTAGCTAGCGAGTTTAAGTCGCGCATCTTGACCTGAGTGTTACTGCTAGTAGACTACGGTAACAACCCCTAGAAGCCATGGCTTGCAAGGTTGTGAACGCAGAGTGAATCAGGATCGAACTGAATGGTTGAGTCAGTTTATACGGTGGGAAGTAGCGGAGCTTAGGCGATGCGAAGGTTAAGAACGCCACCAAGACAAAATCAGGATGTTCACCGGAGTCGATTGGATCTGTCAGTCGGTTGCGGTGAACATTTAAAATC
>UPTG01000249.1_pt1 | contig 46883 bp, 57 predicted proteins | sample 2160121 | NCBI WGS metagenome assembly UPTG01 (sample SAMN06266255, study PRJEB28933) | marine metagenome | isolation source: Columbia River Estuary | place: USA:Columbia River Estuary, USA | collected 2014-07-27 | reverse complement strand
CTGCATAATGGTCAGCAATCGATTGCGGCACGATGAGCGCCTTGGTTATAATGCTGAGTATTATCTGATGTTTAGACCCGAATATTGCATTCGTCATTTAGTCTAAGTGGCGGACCGAGGAGGATTCGAACCCCCGACCCCCTGATTCGTAGTCAGGTACTCTATCCAGCTGAGCTATCGGTCCACTGATCGGGGAGATAGCGGGAGGTGGGCGCGGATGCAAGGGTAATATTTCGAAAACTTAAGTTGCTTGCTTTTGGCAACTCGATGGAAAATATACTGCCCTGCGCATCTGATTTTTCCAGGCTCAAACGTCCGCCGTGACCGCGGATCAACTCGGCACTAATGGCCAGGCCCAGACCAGAGCCACCTTTGGTTGTACCGCCTTGAAAGGCGGTAAACAGGTTATTTTTTGCCCGCTCGGGCAGACCCGGACCGTTGTCTTGCACTTTGATCCACCAATGCCCCTGCGCCTCTGCAGCACTCAAATCAATTTGCCCTTGCCCTGGCGTGGCCTCCAAGGCCTGGCGGGCATTCCGACATAGATTTGAAATCACCCGATAGAGTTGCTCAGGATCGGCCCACAGCTGCAGATCTTCGGCCACAGTGCGTGTGAATGTGATTTTGCCCTCGCTGGCCAATTGCTCTGCCTCGACCACATCCTCAAACAGGCGCGACAGCTTCAACCATTCGAGCTGAGGGGCAGACTCCTCGGCGCGCCCGTAGGCCAATGTCGTCTCACACAGGTGGATGGCCCGTGAAATCGATCGAACAAGTTTTGGTGCCAATCGTGCAACCGTGGGGTCTTCGCTGGCTTCAATGCGATCGGTAAACAATTGCGCCGAACTGAGGATGTTGCGCAGGTCATGGCTGATTTTTGCCACAGCGCCACCCAATTGCGCCAATCGCTCTTTTTGCTTCAAAGCACCGGTCAATTCAATTTGCATGGATTTCATCGCATCTTGGGCTTCGCGCAGCTCGCGGAGCCGAGCATTGGGCGCAATGATGCTGCGGGCATCTTCCGGCGCGTTGGCGTAGGACTGCATATGCGAAACCACTTGGCGCATCGGTAAGAGCAAGGCCTGCCGCACGGCCCAAAACAGCAGCACCGCTGTTAGGGCCGAAATCGCCGTTGACACCCAAAGCACTTGAATAGCATAGGCCACAAGCGCTTCATGCAGCCCGCGGGTGGACATGGTAATCTCAATCAAAAGCCCGGCCCGGCGTACAGGATCTCCCAGCACGCGAATGACTTGATCACTGGAATCGAACAGGGCGGCCAAACCGTCAACCACCAAGTCATAAGCAGAGGGATGCCGCAAATCAAAAGAGGAGACGACCGGCGCGGGAATAGGTGAAGACAGGACCAGCTGGCGCACCTCATTGCGCCGCAACACCACGTTATAGATTTCAGCTGTTTCTAAGAGCTCCGCCTCCAGATCCGAAGAGATCCGATCTTCCGCCTCAAGCGCCAAGGATGCGATTTGGGCGCGCTCCAGGCTTGCGCTCAAATAGTCTTGCCGAAAGCGCGCGACCGATGGCACGAGAATCAAAACTTCCGCCAGGACCACAAACAGCACTGTAAGGATAAAGAACCGTCCTGAAAGCGTTTAAAACATTCTATTGTGACCTGAGACTTTAAGGAATAAATCGCTGCACCAGGCCGACCAAGCGCCGAATGAACGGGCTTTCAAACAGCTTCGGCGAAAAATAGGCGCCGGCGACCCTTTTGTTGATCTCGCCCATGGTGGGATAGGGCAGGACCATAGCGGCAATCGCAGACATTTTTAGATTGTTGGCCACAGCCATTGCCCAGATCCCAATCAGCTCTCCGGCTCCAGCGCCGACGATGGAGGCACCAACGGGCCTTCCTTTGACCACCATGACTTTGATCAATCCCGTGGTCTTGCCGGTGGCAATTGCCCGGTCGCTGCCGCCAAAATCAAATCGGGCAACCTCCAAACGCGCGCCATATTTTTCACGCGCCTGCGCTTCGGTCAGCCCCACTTGCGCCAGCTCGGGATCAGTGTAGGTCGCCCAAGGAATGTGATCACTCTTCGCCTTGGCCGGCAGACCAAAGAGCATGGAGCGGATCACAACCCCGGCATGATACCCCGCCACATGGGTGAATTGCAGACCACCGGCCACATCGCCAATCGCATAGACCCGCCGGTTGCTGCTGCGCAGCCCCGCGTCCACCTTTATCCCACTTCGATCAAAGGCTATTCCAGCGGCTTCCAGATTGAGCCGCTCTATATTGACCTTGCGGCCCACGGCCATCAAAAGATGCGTCCCATGAAACTCACCACCTGATGTGGACACGGTGACATCACCGCCCGTGCCTGACACGCTTTGCGCTAAGGCCCCCTCGACAATCTCAATGCCTTCATCGCGCAGCTTCTGCACGAGGATCGCCGCCAATTCGGGATCATCCTTGGCAAAGACCTGTTGCCCTTCTATCACCGTCACCTTTGATCCAAGGCGACGGTGCGCCTGCGCCATCTCCATGCCAATGGGACCGCCGCCAATAATCAAGAGATGATCTGGCCGCGCGCGCAAATCGAATATTGTTTCATTTGTATAATAGGGCACCTCGCTCAGGCCAGGGATGGGCGGCACGAAGGGGCTGGAGCCGGTGGCGATTACGATTCTGCGCGCGGTGATCACCCGCTCTCCTGCTTGGACCTCTGTGGGGGAGATAAAATGGCCATAATCCTCAATCACCGTCACGCCCAGGCCCTCAAACCGTTCTACGCTGTCATGCGGCGCGATCTGGCCAATGACCGAGGCCACAAAATCTTTGGCCTTCCCATAGCTGACCGTATTCTTGCCCGGCGCAACACCCATGGCGGCATTGCCTCCCTGCCCATGCGCCACAGCGGCAGCGGCCAACAGGGCTTTTGACGGCACACAGCCATAATTGAGGCAATCACCGCCCATCTTATGGCCCTCCAGCAACACAACCCGCGCGCCCATCTGCACCGCACCCGCCGCAACAGACAGGCCACCCGATCCGCCGCCAATCACCAAAACATCTGTTTCTATCCGCTCCATGCTCAAATCCCTTTCTTGCCGCGCAAGACCTTAAGCACGATCGGCAAGGCCGAGAGCAGGCAAAGGCCCAAAATTGGCAAAATAATTTGCGGCTCCCACACGATGGAGAGATCCGGTGTCTGCCCGCGCTCAAAAATATCGCCCAGCCCCGCGCCAATAGAGGTGAACACCAAAGCCCCTGGAAAAATGCCCAAAAAAGTTGAAATAACAAAGCGTCGCAGCGGCACATCGAGAAAACTTGGTACCAGATTGGCCAAAAAGAATGGCACCCCCGGAATCAAACGGATGAGAAATAACATGGACCATTGGTTCTCATCCACGCCGTCTTTGATCTTTTTAACCAAACCTTGAGAGTTTTCCAAAGTGGCGGCAAGCTTTGCGCCAAACCCCCAGCGCGCCGCCAAGAAAATTGCACTGGCTCCCAATGTTGCCCCTAACATATTGTACAAAACTCCTGGGAAGGTCGCGAATAAAAATCCACCCGTCAGAGACAGAATCAAACCTCCCGGCACGGAAAACGCCACAAACAACGTATAGACCAAAATGAAGACCAGAACCGCAGCCAGGTAATTGGCATCCCGAAATTCAATCAAAACAGCCCGATGCTCCCGCAGGCTGTCAAAGCTCAAATACCCTTGCAAAAAATAGGCGCCGGATGCCACAAACGCCAGCAACAAGATCGCGGCACGATACTGCACCAATACACGAAAAACGGATGTGAAGAATGCCTGCATTATCAAATTCCTTATATATTCCCCTACACATGCCTGCCTAAAGAGGATTTTCCTACCCCACCTCACGCTTCATTGATCAGAATCACTAAATTGTTTCAGTGATTATAAACTTTCTAAAAGAATTTTGCCGAAAATAACGCATTGTCTGTTTGACTCGCCGACGATCAGGCCCTAAAGGCTGGGTCCTGAAATAGATGGCTTAGCAGTTGAGCTGATCCAACCGGAGACTTCGCGATGAAACGCACATTCCAACCATCGAACCTTGTTCGCAAACGCCGCCACGGTTTCCGTGCACGCATGGCCACAAAAGCTGGCCGCAAAATTTTGAATGCACGTCGCGCCCGTGGCCGGAAATCATTGAGCGCATAAGCGCCCTTCCAGTGATGTCTGAGTTTAACAACAGTAAGTCCGGCGATCATGGGTCGTCGGACTTATTGGTGTTGGAGCGTTTGAAACAACGCAAAGACTTTTTGCGGCTGGCCCATGCGAAACGGGTCCATTCCACAAGCTTCGTACTTCAGGCCCGTGATCGAGGCGATGCGCAGGTGCTGCGTGTAGGCTTCACCTGCTCCAAAAAAGTCGGCAATGCGGTGGCGCGCAACCGTGCAAAACGCCGGCTGCGCGAAATCGCCCGTCTGATTTTGCCACGGTTTGGTCAGGCCGGCCATGATTATGTGCTCATTGGCCGGGCCAATGTCACCGCCACCACCAAATTCAACGCGCTGCAAGACGAGCTCTTAGCTGCCTTGCGAAAGTTGCAAGGCAAGCCATGACGATCTTTGCCCATATCCTCGCCCTGCCCGTGCGGTTTTACCGGCTGTTTTTTAGCCCCTGGGTGGGATTTAATTGCCGGTATCAACCGACCTGCTCGGCCTATGCGCTTGAGGCGCTGGAAAAGCACGGCGCCTTCAAAGGCTCCACGTTGATCCTGCGGCGCTTGGGTCGATGTCACCCTTTTGGCGGCGATGGCTACGACCCGGTCCCCGGAAAACACCCCCCTAAATCGTGACCAAAAATCCACATGAGCGGGATATTTGGCCCAACCCTCTTGCCTGAGGGTGAGTGCCGTGCGACGAAGGAACCACGCAACTCTCTGAAAGGGAGGTTAAAATAATGACAATTTTGAATTATATCTCTCGATGTGCGTATTGTGGCAATCAAGGCGCTGCGTCCTAACGCATCTGTCACCGGGCTTCTTTTGCCCTCTGCCCCGCCCAAACTTTAGGGCCCAACCCTCATAATTCCATCCCATTTACACGCCACCGGCCCTCGGCCGCGGCTGTCTATTTTACAACATTGAGCGTGGCTTCTGCCCGTTCAGGAGACATATCATGACACTTATTGAACGCGACCACCTCTTGGCCCATATTCAAGACTTGATCAGAGACCACGGAACTCTTCGGGTCTTGGGCCAAATCCTCAAACTCAAATTAATGTGGCGCAGAACCAAGCGGGCCATGCATTTGCCCATGAACCCGCATATGCGCCGCGACATCGGGTTGCCCCCTGCGCATAAACCGCCCGGTCCGCTCAAGTTTCTCTAACGGTCTGGCGCCTCCAAGAGCAATTGCAACCCGTCAACGGCTTGGGCATAAGGAGCGCATGTTAGATGACGACACAGAAATTCATCCCCTCTTTGAAGGGGCGCCCAAAACCACTGAGTTCAAAAAGCTCCGCAAGCGCCTGTTGCGCAACACCCGCGAAGCCATCGAACTTTATGGGATGATTGAGCCAGGCGCGCGCTGGCTGGTCTGCCTATCGGGCGGTAAAGACAGCTATACGCTCCTGGCGGTGCTCTATGAATTGAAATGGCGCGGCTTGCTGCCCGTTGACTTGATTGCCTGCAATCTCGATCAAGGTCAGCCGGGCTTTCCAGCAACCGTTTTGCCTGAGTTCCTTGAGCGCATGCAGGTGCCACATCGCATTGAATACCGCGACACCTATTCGGTTGTGATGGACAAAACACCGGCCGGGCGCACCTTTTGCGCGCTATGCTCCCGGTTGCGGCGCGCCAATCTGTATCGGATCGCCCGCGAGGAAGGCTGCTCCGCCGTGGTCTTGGGGCATCACCGCGATGATATTTTAGAGACATTTTTCATGAACCTGTTTCACGGCGGCCGTTTGGCGACAATGCCGCCCAAGCTGGTCAATGAAGATAAAGATCTGTTTTTGTATCGCCCCCTTGCGCATGTCGCTGAACAAGATTGCGAGGCTTTTGCCAAAGCGATGAATTACCCGATCATTCCCTGTGATCTCTGCGGCAGCCAAGATGGGTTGCAACGTCAACAGGTCAAGGCGATTTTGGATGGCTGGGAGGCCAATCATCCCGGGCGGCGCAATGTGCTGTTTCGCGCATTGACCAATGCCAGACCCTCTCATCTTCTTGACAGCAAGTTGTTTGATTTCCTTGGCCTGGCTCTCGATCCGCAGGGCGAGCGAAATCCGCCTGCTGATTAAGCCAATCGTTACCATTTGTCCGCTAACTGTCCTGACGACAATGAGGACGACCTGTGATCGCTTGGCAAAATCAAACCGCAGGCAGATTGCACAATGGCCTATTATGGGCCCTTGGTGCACTCTGTGGCATCGCTTTAACAGCCACCTTGGCGCGGATCTTCGCGCCGGAGGCTTGGCTATGGGGCGGGATTCTATGTGCCGCGATGGCTGCGCGCCTCCTTCGGGGGGCAGGCGCCAAAACATCGACCATCACCCCGCCCAGCGCGCCCGCCTCAAGCAAGAGCCATCTCGCCACCACGCAGGACCTCAAGTCCGCCTTCGATAATCGGGAGATTAGACCACATTTTCAACCACAGGTCAGCCTCAGCGATGGGCGGATCACCGGCATGGAGGCTTTGGCACGCTGGCACCATCCAAGCCAGGGCATGGTTCCACCGCTGGCATTTTTATCCTCCGTCGCTCAGGCTCAACTTTGGCATAAATTGACCGACACGATACTGCACGACTCCCTAAGTGCCATGCGCGATTTGGAAGACGCTGGAATTTTCGTCCCGCAAGTCGGCGTCAATTTCGCACAATCGGATCTAGAGCATCCGCAGCTTGTTACCCGAATCCTATGGGCGCTCGACCAATTCGATCTGCAGCCAAACAGGCTCTCGGTAGAGGTACTTGAAAGTGTCGTAGTGCAGGACTCGCAATCGCCCGTGCGCCACGCGGTCAATTCTCTGGCCAAGCTTGGATGTCACATTGATCTTGATGATTTTGGCACCGCGCAAAATCCATTCGACTCCCTACGCCAATTGAATATTGACCGAATGAAAATTGATCGCTCCTTTGTTTTCAACATCGATAAGGATCCCAAAAAGCAAGATATACTCGCAGCTGTCGTTCTAATGGCCCAACGCCTAAATCTTGACACCATTGCCGAGGGCATTGAAACCGATGCGGAGCGGCGCGGCGTGCAAAAACTTGGCTGCGGTCATGCGCAGGGTTACGGAATCGGCAGGCCGATGCCCCTTGATCAATTGCAAAATTGGGCTTTGCAATACCAACAAGCGCCCCACCCGCACACATCACCCGCAAAATTGGCATAAAGGGCGCGAAAAGCCCAGAAATCCCCGAATCTACTTGACCTTTTGCCCTGCCGGCGGTTGAACCCCATGTAACCCGATATCGGGCAAATGACGCATGGTGGGCTCAAATGGACGATCAAAATAAAAACCTTCTCTTGGCCACAGGCCTCAGCTTTGCAGTGATGCTGGCCTGGTTCGCAATTGCGCCGCCGCAAACTGCGCCGCCGCCAGAGCAGGCCCAAACTGAAACCGCGCCCGTTGCCGCAACTGCCCCCGGCACAGCCGATGTCAATACAAATATCGCCTCCGGCAACGCGCAGGCCGTTGCAGAGGCCAGCCGCATCACGATCAGCACGCCGCGCCTCGAAGGCTCTCTATCGCTTCTCGCAGGCCGGATTGATGATTTACGCCTCAAAGACTACACCGAAACCATAAAAGAAGGGTCCGAAATTGTGACGCTTCTGTCACCGGAAGGCTCCGACAACGCCTATTACGGCATTAACGGTTGGGCCGCCGCCTCTGGCGTTGATCCTGCCGACGTGCCGGGCCCCACCACGCTTTGGTCCACCAAATCCACCCAGCTGACCCCCACATCGCCCGTGACCCTGACCTGGGACAATGGCAAAGGCTTGGCCTTTCAGCGCGTGATATCGGTCGATGAAAATTTCATGTTCTCTGTCGAGCAAACCGTGCAAAACAACGGCTCGGCGGCCGTAGCGCTGGCCCCCTACGGTCAAATTGCCCGCCACGGCGAACCGCCCAACCTCAAAGGCTTTTTTATTCTGCACGAGGGCATGGTGCGCATGTCCGACGGCGAATTGAACGAAACCAAATATGACAATATGCCCGAATTCGATATCAACCCCAAAGAACGCGCGCCGGCAGATGTCGTGCAAGTGGCCGAAGGCGGATGGATCGGCTTCACAGATCACTATTGGATGACCACAATCGTGCCCGAGGGCGCATTCAAATCCGTGGCCAAATATGACATCAACAACGACGTCTATTTGACCGAAGCGGTACAGCCAACACAGACCATCGAAGCGGGCGCCTCAACCACCGTCACATCGCAGTTTTTCGCCGGCGCGAAAGAATGGGAAGTGATCCGCAGCTACCAAAAAGACAAGGGCGTGGATCGCTTCGTCGATAGCATCGACTGGGGTTGGTTCTACTTCTTGACCAAACCCATATTCTGGCTGCTGCATACGATGAACGGTTTCATCGGCAATATGGGCTGGTCAATCATCTGCTTGACCCTGGTGATCAAAGCGTTGCTTTTGCCCCTGGCTTATAAATCCTATGTCTCTATGGCGCGTATGAAAGAGCTGCAGCCAGAGATGGAAAAGCTGAAAGAACGCGCTGGTGATGACCGGCAAAAAATGCAGCAAGGCATGATGGAGCTTTATAAGAAGAATAAGGTCAACCCTGCCGCCGGCTGCCTGCCCATCCTGCCGCAGATCCCAATTTTCTTTTCGCTCTATAAAGTGATCTTCGTGACGCTGGAGCTGCGGCACGCCAGCTGGTTCGGCCCATTTCAGGATCTCTCCGCACCAGATCCAACCTCGATCATGAATCTGTTTGGCCTCCTGCCTTGGGGCGCGCCAGAGCCTGGATCCATCGTGGCCTTGATCTTGATTGGCATCTTGCCGCTTCTTTTGGGCATTTCCATGTGGATGCAGCAGAAACTCAATCCCGCGCCAACAGATCCAACACAGGCGATGATCTTCGCTTGGATGCCTTGGGTGTTTATGTTCATGCTTGGCGGCTTCGCCTCGGGTCTCGTGGTCTACTGGATTGCCAACAACACGATCACCTTCATTCAGCAATATTCGATTATGCGCAGCCAAGGGGTCAAACCAGACGTCTTTGGCAATATCACCAGCACCTTCAAGCGATCGAAAAAGAAGAGCTGATATGCCGCGCGTTACGGATATATTCCGCCACCCGCTGAAATCTCATGGGCGTGAGGCCTTACAGCGGGTGACATTGTCTCAGGGCGCGGCCATGCCCTGGGATCGCCATTGGGCAGTGGCGCATGAGGCCTCCAAAGCCGATGGCAGCGAATGGGCCGCCTGCGCCAATTTTTCCCGCGTCTCAAAAGCGCCTCTCCTCATGGCCATCACCGCGCGGCTCAATGAGGCAGATGAAAGCCTCACACTCTCGCACCCCAATCGCAAAGACTTCACCTTTCAACCCGATGATGAACGGCAGCTGTCAGGGTTTCTGGCTTGGGTCAAACCTCTGATGCCTGCGGATCGCGCGCAATCCGCGCGCATTCTTCGCCTCCCCGAGCGAGGCTTTACAGATTCCGACTTTCCATCCATCAGCATCAACAGCCACGCCTCCTTGCGCGCTTTGTCTGAGCATATAGGGCAGCCGCTGTCACAGCATAGATGGCGCGGCAACCTCTGGATTGACGGGCTGGATCCATGGGTAGAACACAGCTGGCTTGAACAAAAGTTTCGCATCGGCAGCGTGGTTTTTGAAGGCGTGGAGCCAATCGAGCGCTGCATGGCTACGACCGCCAATCCCGACACCGGCCTGCGCGATGCCGATACGCTCAGTGCTTTGAACGCCCTTTGCGGTCATCAAGACTTCGGCCTCTATGCCCGCGTGATTGAACCGGGCACACTCTCACTCGATGACACGTTGGAGCTGTTATGATCCTACCTTTCCCGATCGCGGAACCTGAAAGCGACGCTGCCGCCGAATTGGGGCGCAAACTGTTTTCTGGTCCAGTCGACTTTCTCAAGGGTGTGGTTGCCATGGATGGCCTGCCCGATGCCGATCGCGTCGAGGTATGCTTTGCCGGGCGTTCAAATGTCGGCAAATCCAGCTTGATCAACGCGCTGACCAACCGCAAAGGCCTGGCACGCGCGTCAAATACGCCCGGGCGCACCCAAGAGATCAATTTCTTCGAACTGGGCGAGGCGCGCTATTTGGTCGATCTGCCGGGCTATGGCTACGCCAATGCACCGCTCGCCGTGGTTGAAAAGTGGCAACGCCTTTTGAAAAACTACCTTTCTGGCCGCCCAAATTTGCGCCGCGCCTTTGTATTGATCGACAGCCGCCACGGAATAAAACCGGTGGATGAGGAGATCATGCAGCTCATGAACAGATCCGCCCTGACCTTTCAGGTGGTCATGACCAAAGCCGATAAGATCAAAGACCACGAACGAGACCGAGTATTGGAGCAAGTGCGCGGGAAACTGGCAAAGCACCCCGCCGCCTTTCCAGAGCTGATCCTGACAAGCTCAGAAAAAGGCGAGGGCATTGCCACATTGCGCGCGGTGATCTCCAGCTTAGAATAGCTGTCTGCCTGTAAAACACTCTTGGCACGACGGCTTGGAGCCACTACGCTTGCACCAGCCGCTTCAGACCAGATGCCACAGAAAGAACACCCCATGAAAAGCGAATGGTTAACCACCGCCAGCACCTTGTCGAAAGCCTTGCCTTATCTGCAGCGCTATGACGGTGCGACAGTGGTGATAAAATTTGGCGGCCATGCCATGGGCAGCGATGCGGCCATGGAGTCCTTTGCGCGTGATGTTGTTTTGATGCAGCAGGTGGGGGTGAACCCGGTGATTGTGCACGGCGGCGGGCCGATGATCAACGACATGCTCAAGCGCCTTGATATTCAATCCGACTTCGTCGACGGAAAACGCGTCACGGATGCGGCCACTATGGAAGTGGTTGAAATGGTCCTGTCAGGTCGTGTCAATAAGCGGATCGTGCAGGCCATCAACGCGCAGGGTGGACGTGCGGTTGGCCTATCGGGCAAGGACGCCAGTTTGATGACCTGCGATGTTGCAGATCCGAAATTGGGTCTGGTTGGCAAACCGCGTGACATTGATCCAACCGTGCTGAATACGCTTTTTGAGGCGGATATGATTCCGGTCATTGCCCCACTCGGCTCAGGCGATGCTGGCGAGACGTTTAACATCAACGGCGACACAGTCGCCGGCGCCATTGCCGCAGCACTCAAGGCTGATCGGCTTTTGCTTCTGACCGATGTCTCAGGTGTGAAAAATGCGGAGGGTGAAATTCTCACAGAATTGTCGCCAGACACCATCAAACAGTTGACCGCCAGCGGTGTGATTGCCGGCGGCATGATTCCAAAAACAGAAACCGCGCTGGAAGCGATTGCGGGCGGTGTCCGGGCGGTGGTGATCATCGATGGCCGCGCGCCGAATGCCTGTCTTTTGGAATTGTTCACGGACCATGGGGCCGGATCTTTGATCCGATCGCCCGATGCTCCCATTGGATCATAGAGAAGAGCGCGCAGATGTCCCAAGACGCCATAATGCGCCTCGCCATATTTCTTGGCCTATTTGCCATTTTAGCCGGCATTGAACATTTGGCCCCGCGCCGTCCTCGGCCGCAAAAAAACCGGCGCTGGATCACCAATTGGATCTTTGTTGTGGTCGACACGCTCACCCTGCGCGCCCTTGCGGTGTTTCTTCCATTCGCAGCCGTTTTGGCGGCCGCCGATGCCAGCGCCCGGGGTTGGGGCCTCCTCAACCTTGTTGCCCTGCCCGGTTGGGTCGAGTTGGTGCTGGTCATCCTAGTTATGGATCTCGCGATCTGGCTGCAACATTTACTGAGCCATAAAATTCCGCTGCTCTGGCGCATTCACCGCGTGCATCACTCCGATATTGAATTTGATGTCACCACAGCGATCCGCTTTCACCCCGTGGAAATTGCCCTGTCGATGGGTTTCAAGATTGGCCTCGTATACTTGCTCGGCCCTGCGGCCTGGACTGTGGTGGTATTCGAAATTTTGCTCAATGGATCGGCCATGTTTAACCATGCCAACATCGCATTGCCAAAGAAATTGGATCGCGTCATTCGCAGTGTTTTGGTCACCCCTGACATGCACCGTATTCATCATTCGGTGCATCGCTTTGAGCACGATAGCAACTACGGATTTGCTCTATCTTGGTGGGACCGCCTATTTGGCACCTATACCCAGAGCCCGCAAGACGGCCATAGTCAGATGAAAATCGGCCTACAATGGCAAGATTTACGCCCCACGCGTCTGATCTGGTCCTTGGCTCTGCCATTCTTTCGCAAATGACATATGACGACCTCCTCCGCAGGCTGCAGGCGGAGCAGCTGACAATCTTCGGAAGCTTGCGCGGCGCGCAGGGCACGATCCTATTGCTCGGGCCGCATGAGCCGGGGTTTTGGCCTGTGCTTTGTGACAGTCCCGAGTGGCAAGATGGTGCGGCAGATCCTGTGGACCGCTGGTCACGACGTGTGATCACAGGGTTGGCAGACAGGCTGGGAGCGCAGGTGCATTTTCCTTTTGGAGCAGAGCCGGCGCCGTTTCTGACGTGGGCTATGGCCAGTGATCGCGCCTGGGTCAGCCCCGTCGGCATGCTGGTTCAGGCCGAAGCCGGGCTTATGGTCTCCTATCGCGGCGCATTGGAACTTAATTGGCATATCGAAACGCCTGACGCCCCGCCCTGCCCCTGCACCGGATGCGCCAAGCCTTGCACCACCGCCTGCCCAGTGGGCGCGCTACAGGGCGCTCAATACGATGTTGAGGCCTGCAGATCCTATGTGCGGTCTGATCCAGCACAAGGCTGCCTCACGCACGGCTGTCTGGCCCGGCGCGCTTGTCCGGTTAGTCAAAACTATGCGCGCGACGTGGGACAATCGGCCTATCACATGCGGGAGTTTTTGAATTGAAGCTCATATTAATGCGCCATACCCATGCCGACTGGGCCCCCGGGCAGGACGATCACGCCCGCCCACTCAGCCCACGGGGGCGAGATGAGGCGCGCCGGCTGGGCAATTGGCTCAAAAAATCCGGTCATCTGCCAAGTCATGCACTAGTTTCAGATGCCAAGCGCACAGGCCAAAGTTTTGCAGCGCTGGCGCTGAGCTGCCCGGCTGATGCACTGGCCGAGCTGTATTTGGCAGAGCCCGCATCTTTACGCGCGGCTATCAATGCCCAGCGCAACACGGACTGCCTGTTGCTGCTGGCGCATAATCCCGGCATCGCCGAATTGGCCAGCGCCCTGGTTCAAACACCACCAGCACATGCCGCTTTTTACACATATCCACCCGGCGCAACGCTTGTGCTAAACTGCGATCCCCAAGGCGGCGCAGCACAGCTCATGGACTTCACGACGCCAGCAGATCTTGCGCCATAAAAAAGGGCCCCGAAGGGCCCGATTTAAACTCTGATAGGCCCAAAAGACCGCTAGTGACCCAAAATTTGGCTCAAGAACAGTTTGGTGCGATCTGATTGGGGATTGTTGAAGAACTCTTCTGGCTCGTTTTGTTCGACGATTTGCCCCGCATCCATGAAAATGACCCGATTGGCCACCTGACGTGCAAACCCCATTTCATGGGTCACACAGAGCATGGTCATACCGTCTTCAGCCAGTTCAATCATCGTGTCCAACACCTCTTTGATCATCTCAGGATCAAGCGCAGAGGTGGGTTCATCAAAGAGCATAATTCGAGGCTTCATACACAAGGAGCGCGCAATGGCCACCCGCTGTTGTTGACCGCCCGAAAGCTGGCCCGGATATTTGTCAGCTTGCTCCGGAATTTTAACTTTCTCGAGAAAGTGCATCGCCGTTTCTTCGGCTTCTTTCTTGGGTGTCTTACGCACCCAAATTGGGGCCAAAGTGCAATTTTCCAAGATGGTCAGATGTGGGAACAGGTTGAAGTGCTGGAAGCACATGCCAACTTCGGAGCGCACCTTATCAATGTTCTTCACATCCGAGGATAACAATGTTCCATCAACTGTGATGGATCCTTTTTGATGCTCTTCCAGAGCATTGATGCAACGAATGAGGGTGGATTTCCCGGAGCCGGACGGTCCGCAAATCACAATCCGCTCGCCACGCTGCACATCAAGATTGATGTCGCGTAGCACGTGGAATGTGCCATACCATTTATTCATGTTCTCGATTGAGATTGCGATCTCATCAGAAACTTTCATTTGGGCTTCAGACATTCTCAAAGCTCCCTTAGTGATGATCGGTTCGAAGCTGACGCTCCAACCATTGTGAATATTGTGAAATGCCGTAGCAGACGACGAAGAACAGCAAGATCGCGAAGAGATACAGCTCCCAATAAATCCCCGTCCAAGCCGTGGAGGAGGAAATAGGGCCCCGGATCATACCGACGAGATCAAACATTGAGATAACTGAGACCAAAGTCGTGTCTTTGAACAGCCCAACCGCTACGTTTACGATGCCCGGAATGGAGATCTTGAGCGCCTGCGGCAGGATGATTAACCGCATCGCCTGCGGGTAATCCAGCCCCAGACTGTCAGCGGCCTCATACTGCCCACGCGGCAAGGCCGCGAGGCCACCCCGGATCACCTCTGCGATATAGGCCGCAGAGAAGAGCGTGATCATGATAATCACCCTTAGGATCAAATCCAAATTGGTGCCGGGTGGGAAGAAATACGACAGGACGACATTGGCCACAAACAGCAGCGTGATCAGCGGCACACCGCGGATAAACTCGATAAAAACAACACAAATGCCCTTAATGATCGGCATATTCGACTGACGTCCCAAGGCCAAGACGATCCCTAGGGGAATGGACAGAGAGACGCAGACCGTGCCCAAGATAAGGTTAAGCATAAAGCCCCCCATATCCCGAGAAGCCACCGGCTCAAGTGCGATAAACCCAGACAGCGCTGCGGTCACAAAGCTGCCCAGGTAAAGCACCAGCGCCACGGCGACAACACCGGACAAAAGCCCTGTTGCAAAGCCAATCAGGCGCTCCGTTTTGACGAAGGCCATATAACCCGCAATGAGTGAGAGGCCCACAATAACGGGGGTCAAAAGTGTTCCGCCCCAGATCAACCAAAAAGCCAGAAAGGGGTAAATCGCGGAAAAGATCAGCATCTTGCGTGGCAATTTTTGGAACAATACCGGGGCGATGCAGACCAAAAGCAACACAAAGGCCAAGGTCGGGCGCCAGTAGGCTTCGACCGGATATTGGAAGCCAAACAACATTTGGTTCCAGCGTTCCGTCAAAACTGACCAACAAGCGCCACTGGTGCCTTGCAAGACTTCCCGGCATTCGCGCAGGCTGCTTGTAGTCCAGACCCCGTTCCACATCCAAGGAGTGGACGCGAGAATAATTTTGGCAACGAAATAGATGGACAGGATGGTCAGGATCGAATTGATCCAATTCGAGAACAGATTTTCACGCACCCATTTGACCGCACCGGCCTGTTGAACAGGCGGCGGTGAGGGCGGGATAGGCTCATGGCGTACAAAGCCGAGGTTCGGTGTATCGCTCATCTCAACGCTCCTTCAACTTCATAGCATTGTTATAGACGTTCATAATCGCCGAAATTGACAGGCTGATGACCAAATAGAACAGCATCAGCACCAAAATACACTCAATCGCGCGGCCAGTTTGATTGAGGGTGATGCCGCCCAATGTGCCGGTGATATCCATATAACCGACCGCAATGGCCAGCGAACTGTTTTTGGTGATATTGAGATATTGCGAGATCAGCGGCGGCACGATGACACGCAGCGCTTGCGGCAAAATGATCAGTGACATAATCCGACCCGGACGCATGCCCAAGGCAGCAGCAGCCTCCGTTTGGCCATAGCTGATAGCTTGAATCCCTGCACGAACATTTTCAGCAATGAACGCTCCAGTATAGATGGCCAAAGCAAACCAAAGTGCAATCAAAGACAGGCGCAAATGCAGGCCACCTTTGAAGTTAAACCCTTTCAGTGCAGGGTTCTCCAGCCCGATCGGGCTGCCCAAAGCAAAATAGACCAGCACCGTTGGGAGGATCAAAATAGCAATAGATGGCAAGAAAGTCGGGATCAAACGTCCGGTGTTGAAGAGCAAGTTTCTAGCATAGCGCCTGAAGGCGAAAACACCGATGATAGAGAGACCAAAAGCGGCGAATACAACCCATCCAAGATCATCCAAAACCAACCGAGGAATATAAACCCCGCGGTTAGTGAAGGCGACCATATCAAACCACATGGAGCTTGCCGCTGCATCACCACGAAATTCACGGGGCTGCGGCAGGACATTCGACATGACGAGAAAAATGATCAGTATCCAGATCAAAACGGGCACATTGCGGAACGCTTCCACATATATGGCCATGAGTTTCGAGACGACCCAGTTATTTGAAAGGCGCAGCACCCCGGCCACGACGCCCAAAATGGTGGCGCTTACACAGGCCAAAAAGGCCACTATCAGCGTATTTACGGCCCCCACCAGGGAGGCGCGGCCATGGCTCATCTGGTTGTTATATTCGATGGGCATTTGATTGATGTCATAGCCGGCTGTCTCGCCGAAGAATCTCCAGCTGATATTCAGACCGGCGTCAGCGAGATTCGACAGAAGATTAGAAACCAGATAGCCCATGGCAAAAATAAGGCCAATCAGCGCAATCACTTGAAATGTTGTTGATCGGTAGCGGGTATCATTTATCAACATTGACAAGCTGAACTTGCTCGCCCCTGTTTGCGTCGTTGATGACATGGAATTTTTCCCTGAGTTTCTGAATTTATTTTGAATTTTATATTTTCAGATTTGTCTTAGGCTTAGATATGAAAAGGGCGCAGATTTCTCTGCGCCCAATCCAATATATTCTTAGCGGAATGGTGGTGAATAGATCAGACCGCCGTCTTTCCACTGTGCGTTCAAACCACGAGACAAGCCGATGTTTGTTGCAGCACCGATGTTGCTTTCGAACACTTCACCATAGTTGCCGCCGGACATGATGGCGCGTTTTGCCCATTCTGCGTCCAGACCGAGCATTTCACCCAAAGTGCCTTCAGAGCCCAACAGGCGGTTGATTTCTGGGTTGTTTGTGCCCGCAGACATTTCAGCAATGTTGTCGGAAGTCACACCCAGCTCTTCAGCTGTGATCAAAGCGTTCAAAGTCCAGCGCGCGATATCGCCCCAGTCATTGTCACCGTGACGAACCAATGGGCCGAGTGGCTCTTTGGAAACGACATCAGGGAGAACAACATAGTCGTCTGGATTTGGGAAGTTTGCACGTTGAGCGGCCAAAGCGGAACGGTCAGTCGTGTAAACGTCGCAGGAACCTGCGAGGAACAATTGAGCCGCCTCTGAACCGGTTTCGATTGGCACTGGCTCGTAAGAGATTCCATTCGCACGGAAGAAATCAGCCAAGTTCAGCTCTGTTGTTGTACCGGTTTGGATACAAACAGTCGCGCCATCCAGCTCAGCGGCTGAAGACACGCCCAAAGAAGCCGGAACCATGAAGCCTTGACCGTCGTAGTAGTTTACGCCAATAAATTCGAACTTCAGGTCAACGTCGCGGGACATTGTCCAAGTTGTGTTACGGGCGAGCAGATCGATTTCGCCAGATGCCAAAGCGGTGAAACGCGTTTTGCCGGTTGTTGGAACGAATTCAACAGCCATGTTGTCGCCCAAAACAGCAGCAGCAACAGCGCGACATACAGCAACGTCAAAGCCCTGCCAAACGCCATTTGCATCAGGCTCAGCGAAGCCTGGTACACCTGTGGTCACACCACAGTTCAGTTTGCCGCGTGCTTTAACATCATCGAGGGTGCCAGCGGACGCCAAGCCAGCCGCCAGGCCAGCTACAGTCAATGCACCAAGAAATACGGTTTTTTTCATTTTTACCTCATCCTGTTTTTCCACCCAAAAAAGGGCAGTCTAATCCAATTAATTTAATTGGCATGAATGCGAGAGTTACCTCTGCAATGACGAAGACAATGACAAATTTTATATCAACGGGTCAATAGATCACCGCGAAAATCGACGCATTTTGGTTAACATTTCCTTAAAATGAGACAGAAAATTTTGTGTACATTTGTATACTGTGCGTTTCAGCTCATTTTGTAGAATCGATAGGCATGTAAAAATGCCGAATGCTTTAAAACTGCCGTTGCGTCAGCTTCGTCATCGGAGCCCCATTGCTCAATTTGCCAAAGTTCATCGAGTCGCGAGTGGGTCCAAAGATCGTCAATGGCAAACGCCTCTGCCTGTGCCGCCAGCCCAATCACCAGTGATCCAGACATGCTGACAAGATCATGCAGAGCAGCCAATTGAAACGGCGACTGCGCCACAACCTGCGCGGTTAGGTTGGCCACCGTATTCGCCGGTTGCGCCACATGCATGACGCCTTCCACGGTGCGCAAAGGCGCATCAAGATGCTCAGCCGCCCAAGCCAAAAGCGGATCCCAGGCCTCTTTTTGACGGGCCAGCAATTCTTCAGGCGAGGGCGCGCGGTAACACAGTAAATCATCTTCGCCATAAGCCGCAATTAACTGCGCCACTTCAGCCTGTTGCGGCGTCACCTTATCCAAGGCCGCATTTGCCGAGCGCGTGGTGGGCATGGTCCGCGGGTCAATCTTCTCGCTTTGCGCCTCCCACTCCGCTGCAATCGCTGCTGCCATGGCTTGAGTCGGCACGGCCAAAGTTGCCTTGGCGGGCGTTTTGACCAAGCGATTATCCAAAAGGATTACATAGTCTTCGCCGCGCAGATCAACTGTCACATCACTCCAAAATCGTTTTGCAGCCCAATCGCTCATATCTCACCCCATAGGTTTTGAACTTCCGGCACCAGTTGCGCATAATCGGCGATCATCCGATCCGCCAGCGCGCGCAAAGCTTGTTGCGCATGATAGCCCCAACTGACCCCAATCGTTTTTAGCCCAGCAGCCCGGCCCATTTGCATGTCAAACGTCGTATCACCGATCATCACCCCGCGCACAGCGCCGCTTTCCGTCATAGCTTGCAAAGCCATCGAGGGATGCGGCTTCGATGGGTGATCATCTGCCACTTGCGTTGTTGCAAAACGCCCGGCCAAATCAGGATTCGACAAAACATGGCGCAAACCACGGCGCGATTTGCCAGTGGCGATGCCTAAGACAACATCATCCATGTGTTTCAGCCTGTCCAAACACGCCAGAGCCCCCGGATAGAGCGCTGAGGCAGAGGCCGATTTGCGCAGGCTTGCGAAACTGTCTTTATAGGCCTCGACCAACAGCAGGCGCTCTTGCGCATCTGCTTCAGGACAGAGTTGCGCAAAGGCTTCCGGCAGCGACAAACCCACAATCGCCAATATCTCAGAGGCGGGCGGCAAGACGAGACCGCGTGTCTTGAAGGCAAAATCCATGGCTCCCAAAATATGAGATTGACTGTCAATCAGCGTACCATCGACATCAAATAGAACCAAAGTCCGGGGTCGGCTCATTCATCGCCCTCGAATGGATCAAGTTCCACATCGCGCGGATCCCATTGCATCTGATCCCACGTGCGTTGCATATGCTCTGGCAAGGGTGCGGTAAATGACAGCATCGCGCGGGTCACCGGATGCTCCAGCCGCAAATGCCTGGCGTGTAGATGCATCTTTTTGCTGATATCGCCGCCCAATTGCGCGCCCCAGCCATGCCCAAGATTTTCTTGGCTCGAGCCGCCATATTTGCCGTCTCCAACAATCGGATGCCCCATTTCGGCCATATGGGCCCGCAGCTGATGCGTCCGCCCGGTTACCGGAACCAATGCGACCCAAGCTGCCCGGCTGCCAAGCGGCGACAGGACCGCATAATCTGTGGTGGCGCGCTTCGCTCCGGGGGTTGTTGCAACCTCATTGGGATGCAAACAATGCATTTTCTCGCCCTCCCCAAAGCTGCCATGGCCGCCGGCTTTGACCAACCCATATTTTACGGTGCCCATTTTCGGATGCGGCACGCCGGCGACAACGGCCCAATAAATCTTGCGCGTCTCGCGGTGGCGAAAAGCCTCAGCTAAAGTCGCTGCCATTTGCCGGCTCCGCCCTAAAATCAAAACCCCAGAGGTATCCTTGTCCAAACGATGCACAAGCCGCGGGTTTTCGTCATTGCCAAAGCGCAACGCGGGGGTGAGACCATCAACATGGCGGTGCTGCTTGCTGCCCCCCTGCACCGGCAGGCCCGGCGGTTTGTTCAAGGCAATAATATGTTCGTCACGGTACAGAACACAGGATTGAATCATTTTGGCATCAGCGTCGGAAATTTTCTTGTCGACGATAGCCGGCGCTGGCGTATCGGGCAAAGGCGGGATGCGCACCATCTGCCCTACTTCAATGCGGGTATTGGACTTCACCCGCCCCCCATCAACGCGGATGTCGCCCTTGCGACACATTTTTTCAATCTGTCCCTGTTGCACCTGTGGAAATAGGCGGCGAAACCAACGATCCAAACGCTGATCGCCATCTCCCTCATTGACTTCCAAAAGCTGTACTCGGCTCATGCCCATATTCCTCGTGCAATCATCAGGCCCAATATCAGACCTCCTATCGAAAGGACCACCGATAGGGTGACATACCCCAGCGCTTGCCCCATGCTGCCGCGTTCAAACAAACTCACCGCCTCCAAGGAGAAGGCGGAGAAGGTCGTGAACCCGCCAAGCAGGCCCGTCATGACCAATGGCGTCAAATAATTCATACCGCGTTGCGCCGCATAGACCACAAACATCCCCATGGCAAAAGAGCCCAAGATGTTGACCGTCATCACTGCCAGTGGAAAGCCCGGGCCCACAAGACGCAATATGCCCACCCCGGCCAAAAACCGAAGCACCGCGCCAATCGCCCCACCAAGGGCCACCTGTAAAACTGTCGTAAGCATATGGGTGCAATGTGCTCAGGCGGAGGGTTTGTCAACCTTTGCGGCGGTTGCGCAGCTTTTCGAAATAGGCCAGACGTTTGCGCAGCTCTCGTTCAAATCCCCGCTCCACCGGCGCATAATACTCCGGGCGCTCCATGCCCTCTGGGAAGTAATTTTGACCGGAAAACCCATCTTCCGCATCGTGATCATAGGCATATCCGTCGCCATAGCCTTGATCCTTCATCAAACCAGTCGCGGCATTGAGAATATGTTTGGGAGGCGGCTGCGAGCCGGTGTGCTTAGCCTCTCTCAGCGCGGCCTTATAGGCCACATAGGCCGCATTCGATTTTGGCGCCAACGCCAGATAGGTCACGGCCTGCGCCAAAGCCAACTCCCCCTCCGGGCTGCCTAATCTTTCGTAGGTTTGCCAAGATTGCAAACAGACGTCTTGCGCTTGTGGATCGGCCAAACCGATGTCTTCCACAGCCATGCGCGTCAAGCGCCGGGCCAAGTAGCGCGGATCTTCACCCCCCTGCACCATCCGCGCAAACCAATAGAGCGCCGCATCCGGGTCCGAACCGCGGATGGACTTATGCAAGGCCGAAATCAAATTGTAATGGCTGTCACCAGATTTGTCATAGACGGCTGCGCGGCGCATCAGACGTGTGGACAGGGTGCTCTGGTCTATGGGGCTCTGCAGGTCCCAAGCCAAAATTTGCTCAATTAAATTGAGAAGGCTGCGCCCATCACCATCGGCCATCTCCAAAACTGCGCGGCGCGCGCCTGCCTCCAGCGGCAACACACGCCCCGCCTCCGTCTCGGCCCGCTGCACCAGAAGCTCCAACTCATCGGCTGAGAGGCGCTCTAACACCAGAACTTGCGCCCGAGACAGAACAGCAGCATTTAATTCAAAGGAGGGGTTTTCAGTGGTGGCTCCCACCAGAACCAGCGTACCATCCTCCATCAGTGGCAGGAAACTGTCTTGTTGGGCCTTGTTGAAACGATGGATTTCATCAACAAAGAGTAACGTTCCCTGGCCATTGTCACGCCGGTTTTGCGCCGCTTGAAAGACTTTGCGCAACTCTGGCACACCGCTGAAAATTGCGCTGATCTGCACAAATTTCAGATCTGTCTCCTCGGCCAAGAGCCGCGCGATGGTGGTTTTGCCCACGCCCGGTGGCCCCCAAAAGATAATTGAGCCGAGTGCATTGGCCTTGAGCATCACGGTCAAAGGAGCTTCTGGCCCCAGAATTTGCCTTTGACCAATCACATCGGCCAAGAGCCTCGGACGCAACCTGTCCGCCAAAGGGCGCGGCGCATCTGAGGCGGGCAGCTCTTCGCCCGGCGTATCGAATAAATCCATCATGCCGCCACCCTAAGCGAGGGGCAGGCAAAGGGAAATATCCAACCGACCTGTCGAGCCGAGCATAGATTAAATTAAATCATAAGAGGCAGCGCGTTGAATGGCTTCTGCGGTGGTGCGCGCACGGAGGTGCTGACGGGCTGCGGTGATCCGCGCCTTCAATGCGCTTTGCGAAATTTGCAAGGCATCCGCAGCATCTGCGTAGCGATACCCTTTGGCAATCAAGCGCAGCGCCTCCACCTGCGCGGGCGTAAGTGGCCTGGGCGGCATCAACCGCCGATGCAAATCCGTGATGAGCACCTCAGCCTGCGCCAGTTCTTCATCGGTCAATTCGCGATCCGGTCTGGCCACACTGCCAATGGTGCGCGCATCAAGCGGGCCGGTTGACACGGTCGCGCCATAGACCAAACCATGCGCCCTGGCCTGCCCCAAAATATCAAAAGGATCGGGCAGTGTGATTGCACTCCAGCGCAAACATCCGACCTCGGATAAGCCCTAGGCCACCACCGGATCACGCAACGCATAGGCCTGCGCCGTATAATGTGCGACCCAGCTGGCGGGGTAGTCGAGCAATCGGTGCAGCGGTGTCGTGTCTTTGATGTGCAGCCCGATGTGATAGCCAGCCGGTGCCAAACGCTTCAATTCAACGCATTCACGCTCAAAAGAAATATCCCAAATCATAAACGCAAGGCCCTAAATACTGCGATCTGCCCCCTGCGGCTTGTGCCGAGAACATGCCACAGGCGATAAGCCAAAATGCTCAAAAAATCGTAAAACTCTGCCTGCAAGCCTAATACCTGCTGCGCGCACTGTCACGCGCCGCAAGCCCAAGCAAAAGTATAGGGGAGGAACAAAAAAGACCCCCGCGCCGGGCGGAGGTCTCAAAATCATGTCGATGGTGAAGTGCGCTTATTCGTCAGCGGCTTCCAAGCGGGCTTTGTCAGCCGCGCCTTTTGCATCTACGTCGCGATCAACAAACTCGATAATCGCCATGGGCGCCATGTCGCCATAACGAAAACCCGCTTTCAAAACGCGCACATAGCCACCTTGGCGCTCTGCGTAGCGCGGGCCGAGCACGTCAAACAATTTTGTGACATACATATGCTGTTTCAGGCGGCTCATCGCTTGACGGCGCGCATGCTCATCACCGCGTTTGCCCAAAGTGACAAGCTTCTCGATGATGGATTTCAATTCTTTGGCTTTTGGCAAAGTCGTTTTGATCTGCTCATGTTCGATCAAAGACCCAGCCATATTCGCAAACATCGCTTTGCGGTGTTCGTGAGTTCTATTCAGGCGGCGGTAACCACGGGCGTGACGCATTTTATTTCTCCGTTTACATTTTGCTTTGTCTGGGGGCTCATGCGAGTGAACCCCTCCCTATTGGGGCGGTATTGCCCAGTCGTATGGAAGGCGGGGTCAAGCCCCGCCTGCCGGTTTAGAAGTTATCTTCGAGCTTCTTGGCCAGATCTTCGATATTATCGGGTGGCCAATCCTCAACATCCATGCCGAGATGCAGCCCCATACCAGACAGAACTTCTTTGATCTCGTTCAAAGATTTCCGGCCAAAGTTTGGCGTGCGCAGCATTTCTGCTTCGGTTTTTTGGATCAAATCGCCAATATAAACGATATTGTCGTTTTTCAGGCAGTTTGCAGAGCGTACAGAAAGCTCCAACTCGTCCACTTTCTTCAAAAGCAGCGGGTTGAATTCCAAACCGTCATCTTCCGATGCCGCATTGGCGCTTTCTGGTTCGTCGAAATTCACAAAGATCGACAGCTGATCTTGCAAAATCCGTGCGGCATAGGCCAAAGCGTCATCTGGCGTCAAAGAGCCGTCAGTTTCCACTTTCAAAGTCAGCTTGTCATAATCCAAAACCTGACCTTCACGGGTCGGTTGAACATCATAGCTCACTTTTTTCACAGGTGAATAGATCGCATCGATTGGAATCAAACCGATCGGCGCATCTTCGGGACGGTTTTTATCCGCGGCCACGTAACCTTTGCCCGTGTTCACAGTCAGTTCCATGAACAGATCCGCACCTTCGTCGAGGTGACACAGGATATGCTCTTTGTTCAAAACTTCAATGCCAGCAGACTCAACGATATTGCCAGCCGTTACGACACCAGGGCCTTTGGCTTGAACAGTCAAACGCTTAGTGCCTTCCACTTCCATGCGGATCGCAACACCTTTGAGGTTCAAGACAATGTCCGTGACATCTTCACGAACACCGGCAACGCTGGAAAATTCATGCAATACGTTGTCAATTTGCACGCTGGCAATTGCAGCGCCCTGCAAAGACGACATCAGAACGCGGCGCAAGGCGTTGCCCAATGTAAGACCAAAGCCCCGCTCAAGGGGTTCGGCGATCAATGTCGCTTGACGGCTCGGATCATTGCCCGGCTTCACTTCAAGCTGCATTGGCTTAATCAATTCGGCCCAATTCTTGTGGATCATGCGGTCCTCCATTCTTGTCTTTGCTCCATGTCCCAAAACCAAAGACGCTCGAGGGAAAAAACGTCCAAAGGGCACGCGAAAATCCGCGCGCCCTTCGGTCAAAATACTTATACGCGGCGGCGCTTTGGTGGGCGGCAACCGTTGTGAGCCATAGGCGTCACGTCACGAATAGATGTGATGTTCAAACCCAATGCTGCCAAAGCGCGCAGAGCGCTCTCGCGGCCTGAGCCTGGACCTTGGACTTCGACTTCCAGAGTTTTAACGCCATGATCCTGAGCTTTTTTACCAGCATCTTCAGCTGCCATTTGCGCAGCATAGGGCGTAGATTTCCGCGAGCCTTTAAAGCCACAGCTGCCCGAAGACGACCATGAAATCGCATTGCCCTGTACGTCAGAGATCAAAATCTTTGTGTTGTTGAACGAGCTGTTCACATGCGCCACACCGGCTGCAATGTTTTTCCGCTCTTTGCGCTTAGGCGCTCTTTTATCACGTGCCATTTATCTGCCCTTACTTCTTCTTGCCAGCGATTGCTTTCGCTGGGCCTTTGCGCGTCCGCGCATTGGTGTGTGTCCGCTGACCGCGCACAGGCAAATTACGGCGATGACGCAGGCCGCGATAGCAACCTTGGTCCATCAAACGCTTAATGTTCATCTGGGTTTCACGACGCAGGTCACCTTCAACGGTATATGTGGCGTCGATGTGCTCACGAATAGCAAGAACTTCTGCATCGCTCAGCTCATTCACGCGACGGGTTTCGTCAACGTTTGTGCTGGCACAGATTTCTTTGGCAGATGTGAGGCCAATTCCAGTAATGTAAGTTAGGGCAATCGGGACCCGTTTATGGGTCGGGATGTTTACGCCGGCAATACGAGCCAAGGCATATTCCTTTTCTACTGCGGTTCCGTAACGCCGGAACCTTTTTTCACAGATACAGGCCCGGAGCTAAAAGCCATCGAGCCTGCGATTGAGGTACTCAGAGCCATGCGCATGGCCCTTATGATTCTCTTAACAGAGATAGGGTGAATTATGAGCATCCGCTCAGAACGTCAAGACCTTAACCCAAGACTTGAGAAATCGATGCGGTCACATCCTCAATATCGGCCAAACCATCCACGGATGTCAGCTTGTCTTTGGCGTAATAATAGCCAATCAAAGGGGATGTCTCCTTATAATAGGCCATCAAACGCGTCTTCAGACTCTCTTCATTGTCATCCGCCCGGCGTTTGAATTCACTGCTGCCGCATTTGCCGCAGGCGCCCGATGCCGGGATGGGTTTGGAGATGTCGTTATAACCTTCCCCACAGCCACCACAGGTGGACCTTGCGGTGATACGGTTCACCAAGGCCTCATCATCCACTTGCATCTCGATCACATGATCCAAGCCTGCGCCTTTGGACGCCAGCAGCTCACCCAGTGCATCGGCCTGCGCCAAGGTGCGCGGGAAGCCGTCAAAGATGAAGCCTCCGGCAGCTTCGCTGTCTAGCTGCTCTGCAATCAGGCCGATCACAATGTCGTCGGTGACCAATTGGCCGGCATCCATGACGGCGGCGACCTTATTGCCCATATCTGTACCAGATGTCTTGGCAGCGCGCAGCATGTCACCCGTCGACAATTGCACCATGCCACGCTCTTCAACCAAAAGCTTGGCTTGCGTCCCTTTGCCCGCACCGGGTGGACCAATTAAAATAATATTCATCGACGCGTCACTCCGCCCTTTTTGCCGCGGCGCTTGCCCCGCAGCTGTGATTTCTCAAGCAGACCTTCGTATTGATGGGCTAATAGATGAGATTGAACCTGTTGGATGGTGTCCATACCCACAGAGACGATGATCAAGATTGAGGTGCCGCCAAAATATGCCGTGATGGCAAATTGGCTGCGCAGAATCTCAGGAACCAAACACACAAGTGCGAGGTAGCCAGATCCCAAAACCAAAAGCCGCGTGACCACATAGTCGAGATACTCGGCGGTTTTCGCACCCGGGCGAATACCCGGCACGAACCCATTTTGGTTTTTCAAATTATCAGCCACCTCATCGGTTTTGAATGCCACTTCCCGCGTGTAAAAATAGGTGAAGAAGACAATCATCGCCGTAAAGAATGCGAGATAGGCCGGCTGACCGGGGCCGAAGTAGGCCAATATCGTGGACATCACCGGACCAGACTGCCCGCCGGAAAACGTCGCCAGCGTGGTGGGCAGCAGCAAGAGGGCCGACGCGAAAATCGCTGGAATAACACCGGCCGGGTTGACCTTGATCGGCAAATGGCTTGAACCACCGTCATAGGTTTTCATACCAACCTGACGGCGTGGATATTGAATATGGATTTTGCGCAGGCTGCGCTCCATGAACACCACAAACCCAAGTGTGATCATCAGCATTGCAATCACGCCCAGCATCGTGCCGGTGCCAATCGCGCCTGAACGCCCTTGAGTGAAAAACTGGCCGAAGGCGGCGGGAAGCTCGGCGATGATACCCACGAAAATGATCAAGGAAATACCATTCCCAATGCCACGCGCGGTGATTTGTTCACCCAGCCACATCAAGAACATCGTGCCACCCACCAATGTGATCACACATGCCGCAATAAAGAACATGCCCGGATCTGAGGCCAGATCACCGGCTTGCAAGCTGGCGGCCAGGCCATAGGCTTGGAAGGTCGCTAGGATAACAGTGCCGTAGCGGGTATATTGGTTGATTTTCTTGCGCCCCTGCTCGCCCTCTTTTTTGAGCTGCTTAAGCGGCTCCCACATGGCGCCCAAAAGCTGCACGATGATGGAGGCTGAAATATAAGGCATAATGCCAAGTGCAAAAATCCCCATGCGTGCCAAGGCGCCGCCGGTGAACATCGACAAGACCCCGCCAATCCCGGAGGCGGCTTCATCCATAAATTGTTGCAATGCAACGGCGTCAATCCCGGGAACTGGAATGTAAGTCCCGATGCGATAGACGATCAACAGACCGATTGTGAAAAATATGCGCTGGCGCAATTCGGTCGCCTTGCCCAATGTGCTCCAGCTTAAATTTGCGGCCATTTGTTCGGCGGCAGATGCCATTTGAAAACTCCCTAAAACAAGATCGCCGCCACGGGGGTCCCCGATGGCGGCGCTTGGAAACTAAAAGTTATGTAAGCAGCTTAGAGGCTGCTCGCAACCGCCGATTACTCAGAAGAGGCGGAAGACGCCACTGTCAAAGACCCACCAGCCGCTTCCACCGCCGCTTTCGCTGCCGCAGAGGCACCTGTCACGGTGATTGAGACTTTTGCCGAGTAATCACCCTTGGCCAGAACCCGCACGCCGTCCAATTTGCGGCGCACAAGACCCGATGCGATCAGGCTGTCTTCGGTGACATCACCGGTCAGCTTGCCTGCATCAATGAATTTTTGGATCAAGCCGAGGTTTACCACGGCATAGGCCTTGCGGTTCGGCTTGTTAAAGCCCCGTTTTGGCAAACGTTGGTACAGGGGCATTTGGCCGCCTTCGTAACCTTTGATCGCAACACCTGAACGGGATTTTTGACCTTTAATACCCCGACCAGCAGTTTTACCTTTGCCAGAGCCCGGACCACGCGCGATGCGCTTTTTGGATCGGGTTGCGCCGGGATTGTCGTGCAGTTCATTAAGTCTCATGTCGCTTCTCCTTTGCCGGATGTGACCCCTGAAGCGTAAGCGGGCCAACCACGGCTTGATTGATTCTTGGCACAGAATTCTGGCCACTCGGTGCGTATAGTGTCCTGAGCGTAGAGGATCAAGTGCAAAGCTGCGCGCCGGGCGGCTTCTCTTACCTTGCCATAAACAAAAAACCCCGCCAGTCTCCTGGCGGGGTTTTAATTGGGCAACTGCGCGGAAAATTCCGGCAGTCGTTAGCCTTTTTCTTCGATGATCTGAACCATATGCGGGATCTTGTTGATCATGCCGCGCACGGATGGGGTATCTTCCAATTCCCGTGTGCGGTGCATTTTGTTCAAGCCGAGGCCGATCAGCGTTTGGCGCTGTTTGGCGGGACGGCGGATCGGAGAACCGATTTGCTTTACAACGATGGTTTTAGCCATTTCTCCGCTCCTTAAGCTTCTACAGGTTCAGCAGCGGCAGCCGGCGCATCACCCTTGTTGAGGATGTCTGCGACCTTCTTGCCACGACGTTGTGCGACCATGCGCGGGCTGCTCTCTTTTTGCAGACCATTCATTGTCGCGCGGATCATGTTATATGGGTTTTGCGACCCAATAGATTTCGCAACAACATCTTGCAGGCCGAGCATTTCGAACACCGCACGCATTGGACCACCGGCGATCACACCAGTACCCTGCGGCGCTGTGCGCATGACAACTTTACCGGCACCATGACGGCCTTCCATATCGTGGTGCAGCGTCCGACCTTCGCGCAGTGGCACGCGGATCATTTGGCGCTTGGCTTGTTCTGTCGCTTTGCGGATCGCCTCAGGCACCTCTTTGGCTTTACCTTTGCCGAAGCCGACACGACCTTTTTGATCGCCAACCACAACCAAGGCTGCGAAGCCGAAGCGTTTACCACCTTTTACGGTCTTGGATACGCGGTTAATCGCGACCAAACGATCTGCAAATTCTGGAGTTTCTTCGCGATCGCGACGATTGCCCCGTTGGTTATTTCTTTCAGCCATTTTGGCCTCCTGAACTGTGGGCGCCATGCACCCTATTTCTGCGATGTCCGTCGCCCATAGGACGCGGCATCATCGAGGCGGGCTGAACGCCCGCCTGCACTGATTTAGAATTTCAACCCGCCTTCACGCGCAGCATCGGCCAGAGCCTTTACCTTGCCATGAAAGAGACGGCCGCCACGGTCGAAGAGAACCTCTTCGACGCCCGCTTTTTTCGCACGCTCTGCAATAACAGAGCCCACTTTTGCGGAGGCGTCCACGTTGTTTTTGCCTACAAATCCCAAGTCCTTTTCCAAGGTGGATGCCGAAGCCAAGGTAATCCCTTGGATATCGTCGATCACCTGAACCGAGATGTTTTTCGCAGAGCGGTGAACCGACAACCGGGGTTTGCCAGTGTTGATTTTCCGCAGTTTGTTCCGAACGCGCAGGCGGCGCTTCAGAAACAGAGTTCTTTTGCTGTTTGCCATTTCCTGGGTCCCTACTTCTTCTTACCTTCTTTACGGAAGATATACTCGTCTTTGTATTTGATACCTTTGCCTTTGTAGGGCTCTGGTTTCCGCCATTCGCGAATATTCGCCGCGACTTGGCCTACGAGTTGCTCATCCGTACCTTCAACTGCAACCTCGGTTGGCTTCGCAGCCGTCACGGTTACACCTGTAGGGATTTCAAAATTCACGTCGTGGCTGTAGCCCAGAGACAGTTTCAAGACATTGCCTTGCACCTGTGCCCGGTAACCCACACCGCTAATCTCAAGCTCTTTTTTGAAACCGGTGGACACACCAGTTACCATATTTGCGATCATTGTGCGGGACATGCCCCACTGCTGACGCGCGCGCTTGGATTTGCCGCGAGGCTCAACCGATACGTTATTTTCTTGTACTGTGATTGTCACATCATCAGTGGCGGTGAAGCTGCGGGTCGCTTTCGGACCTTTAACTTCAATGGTCTGGCCGGACACAGATGCCGAAACACCTGAGGGCAGCTCGACCGGTTTTTTACCAATACGAGACATACCTTACTCCTAGAAGACTGTGCAGAGCACTTCGCCACCAACATTGTTGGCGCGTGCACTGGCATCCGACATCACACCCCGAGAGGTGGAGACAATCGACACGCCCAAGCCCTGACGGACTACAGGAATGTCTTTCACACCCAAATATACGCGACGGCCAGGCTTGGATACGCGCTTTACTTCGCGGATCACGGGCGCGCCGTCGTAATATTTGAGGCTGATTTCGATCGCCGGGTGGCCATCTTTACCAGTCGTATTTTCATAGCCGCGGATGTAGCCTTCGTCGGCCAGGACATCCAATACGCGCGCACGCCCTTTAGAAGCCGGCGTCTCCACTGTGGATTTGCCGCGCAACGAAGCGTTACGAATACGAGTCAGCATATCACCGATAGGATCGTTCATGTTTTAAACTCCTTACCAGCTTGACTTAACCATACCGGGGATTTGGCCGTTCGAGCCAAGTTCCCGCAGCGCGATCCGGCTGACCTTCAACTTACGATAGTAAGCGTGAGGACGTCCGGTGAGCTGACAGCGGTTATGAAGTCGTGTTGCAGATGAATTGCGTGGCAATTTGGCCAGCTTAAGCTGGGCCTTGAAACGCTCTTCCATGGGGCGGGATTCATCGCGCGCAATACCTTTGAGCTCAGCACGTTTGGCGGCATATTTGTCCACCAATTTCTGACGCTTAACTTCGCGGGCGATCATTGATTTTTTAGCCATATCGCAGATCCTTAACTGTTGAAGGGCATGTTGAAATGCTTCAACAGCGCTTTGGCTTCTGCATCTGTCTTAGCGTCAGTGCAGATAATGATATCCATGCCCAGCATATCAACAACGGAATCGAAGTCGATTTCTGGAAACACGATGTGCTCTTTCAGGCCCATGGCATAGTTGCCACGACCATCGAACGAAGAACCTTTCACGCCGCGGAAGTCGCGGACACGTGGCAAGGCGATAGTGGTCAGACGATCCATGAATTCATACATGCGATCACCGCGGAGCGTGACTTTCGTGCCAAGAGGCATTTCTTCACGCACCCGGAAACCCGCAATAGATTTCTTGGCCTTGGTCACCACGGCTTTTTGACCTGCAATCAATGTCAGGGCTTCTTGCGCGTGCTTAACCTTTTTGGTGTCTTTAACGGCATCGCCGATACCCATGTTCAGAACGATTTTTTCCAAACGCGGGATCATCATGTCGTTTTTATAACCAAACTCTTCCTTCATCGCAGCTTTGATCGTGCTGACATAAAGAGCTTTCAAACGCGGAGTGTAGTTTGCTGCATCCAACATTATACGACCTCCCCAGTTGTTTTTGCGAAACGCACTTTCTTACCGTCTTCTTCACGGAAGCCAACGCGGGTTGCTTTGCCATTGCTGTCCAGCAAGGCCAAGTTCGACAATTGGATCGGCATCGCCACTGGGATGCGACCGCCTTGGTCAGACTGGGATTGCTTGGTGTGACGGATGGCCATGTTCACGCCATCGACAACAGCTTTGCCGGCGGAAGGATTTACAGAGGAAATTTCGCCCTGCTTGCCTTTGTCCTTACCGGCCAAAACGACGACCTTATCGCCTTTTTTCAGTTTAGCAGCCATATCAAAGCACCTCTGGGGCGAGTGAAATGATTTTCATGAAGTTCTTGGCACGCAGCTCACGCACAACAGGGCCAAAGATCCGTGTTCCCACGGGCTCATTTGCATTGTTGAGGATAACGGCTGCGTTGCGATCGAAGCGGATCGCTGTGCCGTCTTCACGGCGAACTTCTTTGGCGGTGCGAACAACAACGGCCTTACGGACGTCGCCCTTCTTAACACGGCCACGTGGGATGGCTTCCTTAACCGAGACGACAATGATGTCGCCTACGGATGCGTACTTACGCTTGGAACCACCCAAAACCTTGATGCACTGAACACGGCGTGCGCCGCTGTTGTCAGCTACATCCAGATTTGTTTGCATCTGGATCATGTGGTTACTCCCGACCTATGGGGTGCGATGCCGCAATATCCCCCAGGGTTTCGATTAAACTGCGTTGTTATTCTGCAATAACTTCCCAGCGTTTAGTTTTCGATTTAGGCGCACATTCTTGAATGCGAACGATATCACCTACATTGAAAGCATTCTTCTCATCGTGCGCCCGGTACTTTTTGGACTTACGGATGGTTTTCTGCAGCAAAGCGTGCTTGAAGCGGCGTTCGACCGATACAGTCACAGTTTGTTCGTTCTGGTTCGATGTAACGACGCCGGACAGGATACGTTTGGGCATAGGGCTTACTCCTCGCCTGCGGCGGCGGCCGCTTTTTGGTTTAAGATAGTATTTACACGGGCCACACCGCGGCGCACTTGACGCATCCGGCTTGTGTTTTCCATTTGGCCTGTCGCCTGCTGAAACCGCAGGTTAAAAGCTTCTTTTTTCAGTGCAACCAGCTCGTCACGGAGCTGATCCGGGGTCTTGTCCCGAAGTTCGTTGGCATTCATAGCCTTTTCCTTTCAACATCACTGGAGGGCGCACGAAGGGTTACCCTGATTCCAGTGGAGATCATGATGAAGTGCTGCTTTAGTGGGGATTGAGCCATATAGCAACCCCGCAGCGACGCTTTGTTTGCGGCAATCTGATTTGTCGTCATTTTGCCGTCCAAACACCCGTGCCAGACTGCGCTTTTCCCACTCGCCCTCGGCGTTGTGCTGCGCTACAAAACCCTATGTCCGATATCAAATCGCTTTTCGCAACCCGCCTGTATCACGCCGCGCTCTGTGAGCACGGCCCCTCTGTTGACACCGATGAGCTGACGGCCTCCTGCCTGGCCATCGCGGAAGACGACGAGGCCGGTCAAGACTGGTGTGACAAGAATGACTTTCCTGGTTACACCAGCTATGCCTCCCTCACCGATCTAGATTGGCGTTTCCCAATCTTCAAAGATGTGGTGACCGCGTTGGACTTGCATGTCGCCCAATTTGCTAAAGATCTCGACTTTGATTTGGGCGAGAAAGCCATCACGCTCGACAGCCTTTGGATCAATATTTTGCCCTATGGTGGCATTCATACCGCCCATATTCACCCCCATTCAATCATCAGCGGCACCACCTATGTGGCGATGCCTGAAGGCACCAGCGCGATCAAATTCGAAGACCCGCGCCTGGCCATGATGATGGCGGCCCCGACGCGCCGAAAAGCCGCACGCGAAGAGCTGCGCAGTTTTTTCTATGCCAAACCAAAGGTCGGGGATGTGTTGTTGTGGGAAAGTTGGCTGCGCCACGAAGTGCCAATGAATATGGCAGAAGACGACAGAATTTCTGTGAGTTTTAACTACAGCTGGGGCTAGTTCGGGCGTAAGCAAACCGTTGACCGTGCTGGATGATCGCGAGGCCCGCGATCAAAAAATGCGCCCGCACCGAAATGCGGACGCATTGAAAATCTTACAACCCAGTCGTTACGTCGATTGTGTTGCCTTCTTCAAGGGTCACATAGGCTTTTTTCACATCACGGCGTTTGCCGAGCATGCCGCGAAAGCGCTTGGATTTCCCTTTGGTGATCGTTGTGTTCACCGCTTTAACCTTCACGTCAAACAGGCTTTCAACAGCCTCCTTGATGCTGGGCTTATTGCTGTCGATAGCCACTTCAAACACAACCGCGCCATTTTCAGAGGCCATTGTGGTTTTCTCAGTGATGATCGGCTTGCGGATCACATCGTAATGTTCTGGTTTCGCGCTCATTTCAAACGGGCCTCCAAAGCTTCCAACCCTGCTTTTGTGATCACAAGAGTGTCACGCTTCAGGATATCAAACACATTCGCACCCATTGTCGGCAGGATATCCAGACCTTCAATATTCCGCGCTGCCTGTGCAAAGTTTTCATTTACAGCTGCGCCGTCGATGATCAAAGCACGTTTCCAACCCAAGTTCGCAACCGCTTTGGCCAACGCACTTGTTTTACCGTCAGAAACAGCCGCATCAATCACAACCAGCTCACCCGCTTTTGCTTTCGCAGACAGAGCATGCTTCAGACCCAGCGCCCGCACTTTTTTCGGCAAATCATGGCCGTGGCTGCGCGGTGTTGGACCTTTATAAACGCCGCCACCGCGGAAGATCGGAGCAGAACGCGCGCCGTGACGTGCGCCGCCGGTGCCTTTCTGACGATAGATCTTCTTGGTGGAGTAGCTGACTTCAGACCGGGTTTTCACCTTATGCGTACCAGCCTGCGCATTGTTACGCTGCCAGCGCACAACACGATGCAGGATGTCGACACGTGGCTCAAGACCAAACAATGCCTCATTCAGATCAATCGAACCGGCTTTGCCGCCGTCGAGTTTGATGACATCTAGTTTCATGCTTCACCGCCTTCCGCAGGAGCGTCAGCTACAGGAGCTTCGGCCGGTGCGGCTGCTGATTTGATTGCTGCTGGAAAAGGAACGCCGTCAGGCAGTTTCTTTTTCATCGCATCTTTGATTGTGACCCAGCCGCCCTTGGAACCTGGAACCGCGCCTTTGACCATGATCAAACCGCGATCAGCGTCTGTACGCACAACTTCCAAGTTCTGGGTGGTGACTTTCGCCGCACCCATGTGACCGGCCATTTTCTTGCCTTTGAACACTTTACCCGGATCTTGACATTGACCTGTCGAGCCGTGGGAACGGTGGCTGATGGACACACCGTGTGATGCACGCAAACCGCCAAAGTTCCAGCGCTTCATCGCACCTTGGAAACCTTTACCGATCGATGTGCCGGATACGTCAACCATTTGACCTTCAAGGAAATGTTCGGCTGAAATCTCAGCACCCACTTCAATCAAGTTTTCAGCAGAGACGCGGAATTCGGCAACTTTACGCTTGGGCGCAACATTTGCCTTGGCAAAATGGCCGCGCATCGCTTGGCTTGTGCGTTTAGCTTTTGCCGATCCAGCGCCCAATTGCACGGCTGTGTAGCCATCCAAATCGGCAGTACGCTGTGCGACAACTTGCAGACCATCCAAAGCGAGCACTGTCACCGGGATTTGCTTACCGTCTTCCATGAACAAACGGGTCATGCCCATTTTTTTCGCAATAACTCCAGAGCGCATAATCAATACCCCCCTTAAACTGAGATTTGCACGTCAACACCGGCAGCCAGGTCGAGCTTCATCAGCGCGTCCACGGTCTGTGGTGTTGGATCAACGATATCCAGCAGGCGTTTGTGCGTGCGGATTTCAAACTGGTCACGAGATTTTTTGTCAACGTGAGGACCACGCAGAACTGTAAATTTCTCGATTTTGTTCGGCAGTGGGATTGGGCCACGTACCTGCGCACCTGTCCGTTTGGCTGTATTGACGATCTCGAGTGTGGACGCATCCAACACACGGTGGTCAAAGGCCTTCAGACGAATGCGGATATTTTGACTTTGCATTTCGTTACCCCTTTCCAGGGCTTGAAGTCTGTTGATAGGAGGACCGGCGAACCCGCCCTCGTCGAACGGTGCAGGCCTCACGAATGAGGCCTGCGGTAGTGAGTTTTACTCGTTGATTTTGGATACGACGCCGGCGCCGACGGTGCGGCCGCCTTCGCGGATGGCGAAGCGCAGGCCGGTTTCCATGGCGATTGGGGCGATCAGCTCAACGTCGAATTTGAGGTTATCACCTGGCATCACCATTTCAGTACCCGAAGGCAGAACAACTGTGCCGGTCACATCGGTGGTCCGGAAGTAGAACTGTGGACGGTAGTTGGCAAAGAATGGCGTGTGACGGCCACCTTCTTCTTTGGTCAGAATATAGGCTTCGGCTTCAAACTTCGTGTGAGGCTTCACAGAACCTGGCTTACACAGGATCTGACCGCGCTCAACGCCATTGCGGTCGATGCCGCGCAGCAGAACACCTACGTTGTCGCCAGCTTCACCGCGATCGAGCAGTTTGCGGAACATTTCAACGCCTGTGCAGACAGTTTTCGATGTGTCACGGATGCCGACGATTTCAATCTCTTCGCCCACATTGATCACACCGCGCTCAATACGGCCAGTCACAACTGTACCACGGCCGGAGATTGAGAACACATCCTCGATCGGCAGCAAGAAAGGCTGGTCAACCGCACGCGCCGGTGTTGGGATATACTCATCCACAGCCGCCATCAATTTTGCGATGGACTCAGAGCCGATCGCCGCGTCGCGATCTTCCAAAGCTGCCAAAGCAGAGCCGGCAATCACAGGGATATCATCGCCAGGATATTCGTAGCTGGACAGCAGCTCACGGATTTCCATTTCAACCAATTCGAGCAACTCGTCGTCGTCAACTTGGTCAACTTTGTTCATGTAAACAACCATGTAAGGAATGCCAACCTGACGGCCGAGCAAAATGTGCTCACGGGTCTGTGGCATCGGGCCATCGGCCGCGTTCACAACCAAGATCGCACCATCCATCTGCGCCGCACCGGTGATCATGTTTTTCACATAGTCAGCGTGGCCAGGGCAATCAACATGCGCGTAGTGGCGGGTCTCTGTTTCATATTCAACATGCGCAGTCGAAATCGTAATACCACGGGCCTTCTCTTCCGGCGCGCCGTCAATCTCGTCATAGGCTTTAAAATCACCAAATTGCTTGGTGATCGCAGCTGTCAAGGTTGTCTTGCCATGGTCAACGTGACCAATCGTGCCGATGTTAACGTGGGGTTTCGAGCGTTCAAACTTTTCCTTAGCCATGGGTGGCTCCTCTTGTTGTTCGTGGCGGTGGGCACAATGCCCACCCTACGGGTTGGTGTAGGGTGGGCCAGTGGCCCACCACGTTTATGCAAATTTCGCTTGGATCTCTTCAGAGATATTCGACGGAACAGGTTCGTAGTGATCGAACTGCATGGTAAAATTGGCGCGGCCCGAAGACATGGAACGCAAAGTATTGATGTAACCAAACATATTCGCCAAAGGCACAAAGGCATCAATCGCAATCGCGTTGCCGCGATTTTCTTGACCCTGAACTTGACCCCGACGCGATGTCAAATCGCCGATGATGCCACCTGTATACTCTTCAGGTGTGATCACTTCGACCTTCATCACAGGCTCAAGCAGTTTCGCGCCAGCCAGACGCATGCCTTCGCGCATACACATCCGCGATGCGATCTCAAAGGCCAGAACAGAGGAGTCAACATCGTGATATTTACCCTCAAGCAAAGCCACTTTGAAGTCGATCACAGGGAAGCCAGCCAGAGGACCGCTGTCCATAACGGAGCGAATACCCTTTTCAACACCTGGGATATATTCCTTTGGAACCGAGCCGCCAACGACGCGAGATTCGAAAGAATAACCTTCACCTGGCTCAGTCGGCGTGATGGTCAGCTTGACCTCACCGTATTGACCAGAACCACCCGATTGTTTTTTGTGGGTGTAAGTGTGGGTGACTTCATGGCCGATGGTCTCACGATAGGCCACCTGTGGCGCACCGATATTGGCTTCGACTTTAAACTCACGGCGCATACGATCCACAAGGATATCCAAATGCAGCTCGCCCATGCCTTTCATGATGGTCTGACCTGATTCAAGGTCAGTTTCCACGCGGAAGGATGGATCTTCAGCAGACAGACGCTGCAGCGCGAGGCCCATTTTCTCTTGGTCGCCCTTGGTTTTTGGCTCAACCGCAATTTCGATCACAGGCTCTGGGAAAGTCATTGTTTCCAGAACCACCGGAGCATTCACCGCACAAAGTGTATCCCCAGTTGTTGTGTCCTTCAGGCCACCCAAAGCGATGATGTCGCCAGAAAATGCTTCTGAGATTTCATCACGGTCATTGGAGTGCATGATCATCATACGACCCACGCGCTCTTTCTTACCCTTTGTGGAGTTCAAGAAAGAATCGCCTTTTTCCAATTTGCCAGAATAAATCCGTGTGAAGGTCAAAGAGCCAACAAAGGGGTCATTCCAGATTTTGAACGCCAGCGCAGAGAAGGGCATGTCATCATCCGCACGGCGGGCGATGTCACGGGTTTCTGTCTCATCGCCGGGTTTAAAGCCCATATAGTCGACAACATCGAGAGGGCTCGGCAAGTAATCTACAACCGCGTTCAGCAAGGGCTGAACACCTTTGTTTTTAAACGCAGATCCACCAAGCACAGGCACGAATGCCATTGCCAATGTACCCTTGCGGATCAATTTGCGCAGCGTCGGAACGTCTGGCTCATTGCCTTCCAAATATTCCATCATGGCTTCATCATCTTGCTCGACAGCAGATTCAACCAATTTGGCGCGCCATTTATCAGCTGTTTCTTGCAGCTCAGCACGGATTGGAGCTTTGATCCAAGAGGCGCCAAGGTCTTCACCCTGCCATAGCCACTCTTCCATCGTCACAAGATCAACCAAACCTTCCAGTTCAGTCTCTGCGCCAATTGGGAAAGCGATTGGCACGGCCACCGCACCGGTACGATCTTCGATCATCTCAACACAGTTGAAAAAATCCGCGCCGATTTTGTCCATTTTGTTGACAAAAACCATCCGTGGAACCTTGTAGCGGTCCGCTTGACGCCAAACTGTTTCGGTTTGAGGCTCAACACCAGCATTCGCATCGAGCACGCAGACCGCGCCATCAAGAACCGCCAAGGACCGCTCAACTTCAATTGTGAAGTCAACGTGGCCTGGAGTGTCAATAATGTTCAAGCGGTGCTTGGGGCTGTCTGGGGACACACCGTCTTCTGTGCGCTCCCAAAAAGTGGTGGTCGCAGCAGAAGTGATCGTGATGCCACGCTCTTGCTCTTGCTCCATGTGATCCATGGTTGCAGCGCCATCATGCACTTCACCGATGTTATGCTCTTTACCTGTATAATACAGGATCCGCTCGGAGCAGGTTGTTTTACCCGCATCGATGTGCGCCATGATACCGAAGTTGCGGTACAGCTCTAGTGGATATTCGCGTGCCATATCTGTTCAGCCTCTGTGGGATTACCAGCGATAATGGCTGAACGCTTTGTTTGCGTCGGCCATCTTGTGAGTGTCTTCGCGCTTCTTGACGGCGGAACCACGGGATTGCACCGCGTCCAACAATTCGCCAGCAAGACGCTCTTCCATTGTGTTTTCGTTGCGCTTGCGGCTGGCTGTAATCAACCAACGGATTGCAAGAGCTTCGCGCCGCTCGGGACGTACTTCAACAGGCACCTGGTAGGTTGCACCACCGACGCGGCGTGAGCGCACTTCGACGGAAGGTTTGATGTTTTCCAAAGCTTCGTGGAACATCTCAACAGGTGCGCGCTTGACCTTGGCTTCGACACGCTCCAGCGCACCGTAGACGATGCGTTCTGCAACGGATTTTTTACCATCGAGCATCAAGTTGTTCATGAATTTTGTCAGCACCAAATCACCATATTTGGCATCGGGCAGGACAGAGCGCTTCTCAGCGGCGTGACGACGTGACATATCTTGATTCCCTTACTTCGGACGCTTCGCGCCGTATTTCGAACGACGTTGCTTACGATCTTTGACGCCCTGAGTATCCAGAACACCGCGCAGGATGTGATAACGCACACCAGGAAGATCTTTTACCCGGCCCCCGCGGATCAAAACAACAGAGTGTTCTTGCAGGTTGTGGCTTTCACCTGGGATGTAGCTGATCACCTCAAAACCATTGGTCAAACGGACTTTTGCAACTTTCCGCATCGCCGAGTTCGGTTTCTTAGGCGTTGTTGTATAAACGCGTGTGCAGACACCGCGTTTTTGTGGACATTCTTGCAAGTGCATGGACTTGCTGCGTTTTACTTTAGGCTGCCGGGGTTTCCGGATCAGCTGTTGGATCGTTGGCATTGGCGGTTCTCTTCCCGTCTAGACAAATAAGGTGATGGGAATAGTCCCCACCGGTTCCAATGTTAAGCGCCAGGTCAGTTACCCATCGCCGGTTTCCGCGTCTGATCGCGGTAATTTTTCGCCAAAGCACAACCAAAACCGCATCCCTTCCCGTAGTCGGAGGGGGCGGCGGGGGTTCCAGAGGAACAGCAAGCTGTTCTTGACCACTTCAAATTTTGATGTTGCGCAATGAGGTATCCCCCATGGCAGATGAGGGGCGTATATGCAGAGTCGCTTTTGCTGTCAACAGGTAGCAGGCGTAAGGCGACAACTTCTCATGCTCCTTTTGATTGAACGGATTTAAAGTGCGCGCGGCTGCGATTTCTCACAGCACCACATCGGCGCGAAGCGCCGTCTGCCCCACCAGTCGGGCGTTGGGCAGGTCATTGCTTTGAGCACGGATGCGCGCGGCCTCTGGCGTCAATCCATGATCCAGCCAGCGCTGTATCAGCCGCGCCTCAAGCTCAGCGTCAGAGCAGGTCAGCTGGATGGACAAATCCCAATAGCCCGCCATATCGCGCCAGATCGGCGCGTCCATCAAAAGATAGTTCCCTTCGATGACGATTGTATCACAGTCCGGAGCAATATGCCCTGCGCCCGCAATAGAGAGATCGCGGGCCCGGTCGAACACCGGGTAATATAACTCCTGCGCCGCGCCGAGCATCTGCACCAATCGCAAAAGCCCGATTGCATCAAAACTCGGCGGGCTGCCCTTGCGGTCCAAAATCCCGAGATCCGTCAGAACGCTATTGTCGAGGTGAAACCCATCCATCGGCACAAGCTGACTGGTCACGCCAGCCTGCTGCAAGGCCGCGACCAGCCCGGCCGCAAGCGTGGACTTCCCGCTGGCGGGAGGCCCCGCAATGGCGATCACCCGCCGCGCATGGCGCCTGGGGCTTTGCAGCACCCGCTCCAGCAGGGCGGAGATCTGCGCAATCATGCTGCCTGCTCAGGCGCTTCCTTGGCACCGGTCATAAAGGCCACCGCATCGGACATCGTATAGTCACGAGGATCAATGACGCACAATCGCTTGCCCAGGCGATGCACATGGATGCGATCGGCCACCTCAAAGACATGGGGCATGTTGTGACTGATCAAGATAATCGGAATACCGCGCGAGCGCACATCTAAGATGAGCTCCAAGACCCGGCGAGATTCCTTGACCCCCAATGCCGCTGTCGGCTCATCGAGAATAATCACCTTCGAACCAAAAGCCGCGGCCCGCGCCACCGCGACCCCCTGGCGTTGGCCACCCGAGAGCGTTTCCACCGCTTGATTGATGTTCTGAATGGTCATGAGCCCAAGCTCGGACAATTTATCACGCGCAAAGTCTTGCATGCGTTTGTGATCCATCATGCGAAACACTGATCCCAAGACACCGGGCTTGCGCATCTCGCGCCCCAGAAACATATTATTGGCAATCGAGAGCGCTGGCGATAGAGCCAGGTTTTGATAGACCGTTTCAATGCCTTCGCTGCGGGCATCATCCGGGGATTTGAAATTCACCGGACGCCCATCCACCAAGACCTCGCCATGATCTGGTACAACCGCTCCAGAGAGAGCCTTGATCAAGGTCGATTTGCCCGCGCCATTGTCGCCAATCACTGCGCAAATTTCTCCGGGGTATAAATCGAAATCTGCCCCATCCATGGCGATCACCGTACCATAGCGCTTCATAAGCCCTCGGGCTTGGATAATAGGTTGCTTCTCACTCATTTTGTCGCCCTCCGCAGCCATTGGTCAAGCGCCACCGCGATCAAAACCAAATTACCCGCTGCAAACATTTGCCAATAATCATCTACCCCGGCCAAAGACAGGCCGGTATTGAATACACCCACAATCATCGCCCCCAGCACAGATCCTAGGATCGAACCGCGCCCGCCAAACAGTGAGGTGCCGCCAATGACCACCGCGGTGATACTGGCGAGGTTGATGTCAGTAAACCCAATGGGTGAGATCGACCCCACCCGGCCGGCGGCCACCCAGCCAGCGAATCCACAGATGAGCCCGGCCAGCGCGTAAACAGAAATCAATGTACGATTAATCTTAATCCCTGACAGCATCGCAGCATCCGGATCATCGCCGATCGCATGCACATGCCGCCCCCAGGCGGTGTGATTGAGCAGATACCAAATCAATATCGCCAATCCGATCAGCGCGAGCCCTCCATAGGTCAGCACAAAACCACCAAAGCGCAAAGAATGCCCGAAAAATAGAAGGCTCGGTGCCATCTCGCGGATATCCGCGCCGCGGATAGATTGCGAGCCGGAATACCACAGCAGCAAAGCCGTAAAGACCGACAGCGTGCCAAGGGTTACGATGAAAGGCGGCAGTTTGACGATGGTCACCAAAACGCCGTTGACCCAGCCCATAAGCGCCCCAAAGAACAATGAGATCGTCACGGCGAAAAAGGGCGGGATGCCAAAATCAACCGCCAAACGCCCCATAATCATAGACGAGAGCACCATAATCGCGCCCACCGAGAGGTCGATGCCTGCGGTTAAAATGATCAAGGTCTGTGCAATGGCAACCACACCGGTCACGGTGACTTGCTTGAGCACCAAAGACAGCACGCCCGGCGACATGAAATTTGGTGCGATGATGCCAAAGCAAATCACGCTGAACACCAAAACCATCGCGGGAATAATGGTTGGGTTGCGGCGCAATATGCCGCGCAAAATGTGATCCATTGACCGATCATCGCGCGCGAAAGAGGCGACAGATTTGTCTGCGGCATCAAGGCCGACCTCAAACTCGGAGCCGGCTTGTTTTGGCTCTTGTTCCATACTCATGGCGATATCCTACCCTCTATCAATGTCGCGGCAGCTGGCGAATTGATCCAGCTTACCGAAAGAAGGCGACACTGAATGCCGCCTTCCGTCTTATCGTTTCGCTTAAAACAGCCTTAGCCCCAGCAAAGCTCAGTGCCGCGGTCGCTGTCAATAGAAGGAACCCCATCGACCGGCGCATCGGTGACCAAGTTCACACCCGTGTTAAAGAAGGTCAAACCATCTGAAGCGGAAGGCTTCGTGCCATCGGCTGCAAATTTGGCAATCGCTTCCACACCTTTGGAGGCCATCAGCAATGGGTACTGCTGAGACGTTGCGCCAATCACGCCGTCTTTGACGCTGGCGATGCCGGGGCAGCCGCCGTCAACAGAGACCACCAGAACACCTGTTTTGCCGGCATTTTGCAGCGCCTGATAAGCGCCTTCAGCGGCAGGTTCGTTGATGGTATATACGACATTGATATCAGGCTCGCGGGCCAACAGATTTTCCATCGCGGTCACACCGCCCTCAACAGAGGCATAGGATGTTTCGTGACCAATCACGCGCGGATCCGTTTCTGAGCCCATGACGTTCAGATTTGGCACATCAATACCAAAGCCAACCAAGAAGCCTGTGTCGCGCGCAACATCAACAGAGATATTGTCTTTGTTGATGTCGAGCATGCCGATTTTCGCGTTCGCTGCATCAGCACCGAGTGTTGCAGCAGCCCATTGGCCGATCAAAAGACCTGCCTCAAAGTTATCGGTTGCGAAGGTCATATCTTGTGCGTTTTTGTCCGCCAGCGGCGTATCCAAAGCGATGACCAAAACACCCGCTGTGCGCGCATCAATCAAAGCCGGACCCACAGAGTCGTTGGACGGTGTGATCAAAATGCCTTTTGCGCCAGCCGCAACACAGTTTTCAATTGCGTTGATTTGCGGAGCAGCATCACCATCTGTCACGCCTGCATAGGCCTGAAAATCCATACCCGCAGCCGTTGCAGCCGCCTCCGCACCGTCTTTCATTTTCACAAAAAACGGGTTGGTGTTGTTCTTTGTGATCAAGCAAGTCAGGTCGCCTGCGGATGCCATGCCCACAGATGCAATCAAGGCCAATGCAGACCCAGCTAATAGTTTCTTCATGTCTTCCTCCCATAAAACAAGTCACAAGGGCTTTTGCCCTTGCCGTCGATCAGCCGCCAAACGCGGTTATCTGGATAACATTGCGCGATTCGATGGCTGAGGTCAATTAATTAATTAACTTTATTTATTAATTAATTTGGCCTATATTTTTCTGAGTAACATACAGTAAGATGCAGCCAATATGGATGACGCGCAGGTAAAATCATTGAGTATGGGCTTAAGCCAAAAGGGTGTGAGGGATCACAACGAACGTTTGATTCTATCTCTTATCCAACGTCATGGCAGCTTGCCCGGCAGCGCCCTGGCCAAATTGGCCGATTTATCGCCCCCCACCGTCTCCGGTATTTTACGACAGCTTGAAACCGATGGGCTGGTCGAACGTGGAACGCCTGTGCGCGGCAAGGTGGGGAAACCCTCGATTCCCATGGGCTTGGCGGCCAATGGCGCCTTCGCCTTTGGCATCAAAATCGGACGCAGATCCGCCGATCTGATATTAATGGATTTCAAAGGCGGCACGCGCGGCGAGATGCAAATCACCTATGATTTTCCAATCAAACAGGTGGTTTTGGCCTTCTTGCAAGACGGCCTGTTCAATCTCGCCGAGCAATTGTCAGCCTCCGAACAGGCGCGAATCTGCGGCATTGGCATCGCAGCGCCATTTGAATTTTGGAATTGGGACGCCTCGATTGACGCGCCCAGCAATGCCTTCCGCGCCTGGAGGGAGGTTGATTTGGTCGCTGAAGTTGGCGAATTCAGCGACCTGCCTGTCATCGTGATGAATGATGCCACGGCCGCCTGCCAAGCTGAGCACACCTATGGACGCGGCAAAGAGTTTCAAGACTATGCCTATTTCTTCATTGGCGCCTTTATTGGCGGGGGTGTGGTGCTGAACAACTCTGTCTATGTCGGACGCCAAGGAAATGCGGGCGCTTTGGGCTCGATCCGAAGCATCAGCCCTATCGGCGAAAGTATGCAATTGATCGACATGGCCTCCATTCATCTCCTAGAGGCCCGCTTGCGCGAAGTCGATATCGAAACCCGGCAGCTTTGGGATGATCCAGACAGCTGGAACAGGCTGACACGCTATGTGGAACCCTGGCTGCTGCAAACGGCGCAAGAGCTGGCGAAAGCCAGCCTCTCGGCCTGTTCGGTTATTGATTTTGAGGCCATCTTAATAGATGGGTCCTTCCCGGCCAGCCTACGCGATGATTTGGTAAACCGTGTCCGCCGTTATGTCGCCACTCAAGACACCCGCGGCCTCATCCCGCCAAAAATTGAAGCCGGCAGCATAGGCGCCAATGCCCGATCCCAGGGCGCGGCCTGCGAAATCATTCGCGCTCAATTCTTTTTGAAAGCCAATACCAGTATCTAGGGCGTAGACCGCTACCGGCCCAACGCGCGCAAAACATAGGGGCCCATATCAGCAACCACAGCCGCGACGCCTTCGGCATTGGGGTGCAATCCGTCGGCTTGGAAATAATTCTGCAAATCTGGAGTCACCCCGTCCGGCGCCATCAGCGTTTTGAAATAGAAAGGGTAGAAGGCGACATCATAGCGGGTGGCCAGCTCGTGAAAAGCTCGGTCATACTGCGCCTTATACTCCGCGCCATAGTTCAGCGGCCCCAAGTGCCCAACCAAAAGCGCCGCGATACCCCGAGCCTCCAATTTGTCTAAAATTTGATTCAAATTTTCATGTGCCAAGCCGGGATCCAAGCCCCGCAGCATGTCATTTGAACCAAGATTGACGATCACCAAATCCACCGGTTCGACCAAAGTCCAGTCCAGCCGGGCCAATCCCCCCGCTGTCGTGTCGCCAGAAACGCCTGCGTTGATCATGCGCACCTGAGCCCCCTGCCCGGCCAGCCAAGCGCCCAATTGTGGCACAAAGCCACTTTCTGCCGGCAAACCATAACCCTGGGTCAAGCTGTCTCCGAAAGCCACGACGGTCTTGATGGGAGTCTCAGCCGAAGCCTCCGATTGGGTCTCCGCCTGACCCATTGTGCAAAAAAGAATTAGCGCCAGGGCGTTGCAAAAACGGCAGATCAGTCCATATCCAAAGGAAGAAAACATAATAGGACGGCTCCCTTGGACAATCACTTCGCAATCGATCTCCAGCAGGTTCATCTCTCACTTGAGGGCAACGCCGGGATGGTAGACATTCTACATAGTATCGACTTGCAAATTACTCAAGGGAGCAGCTGCGCCTTGGTTGGCCCCTCAGGATCCGGCAAGTCTAGCCTGCTGATGGTTATGGCCGGATTGGAGCAGGCCACAAGCGGCCGGGTGACCGTGCTGGGAGAGGATATCAGCGCGATGTCGGAGGCCGAATTGGCGCAGTTTCGCCGCGGGCGGGTTGGTGTCGTGTTCCAATCCTTCCATCTCATTCCCTCAATGACGGCCCTCCAAAACGTCGCAACAGCGCTTGAATTGGCCGGGCAACCCGATCCATTTGAACGCGCGCGCGCAAAACTGGCCGACCTAGGCTTGGCCCACCGCTATGATCATTTCCCCAAACAAATGTCCGGCGGCGAGCAACAACGCGTGGCCCTGGCGCGCGCCTTGGCCCCCAATCCCAAACTTGTTTTTGCAGATGAACCCACGGGCAATCTGGATGCAGCCAATGGAGCCAGCATTGTTGATAGCCTGTTCACCCTCACCCAAGAGCAGGCCGACACAACTTTGATCCTCGTCACTCACGACAATCAACTGGCACAGCGCTGTGACCGGATCATTGATCTGCGAGATGGCAAAATCTGTGAAAGCCCCGGCGCATGATTGCTCTCAAAATTGCCCAGCGTGAATTGATCGCAGCCTGGCGCGAGCGGTTG
>UPTG01000248.1_pt1 | contig 46973 bp, 32 predicted proteins | sample 2160121 | NCBI WGS metagenome assembly UPTG01 (sample SAMN06266255, study PRJEB28933) | marine metagenome | isolation source: Columbia River Estuary | place: USA:Columbia River Estuary, USA | collected 2014-07-27 | reverse complement strand
TAATATTGGAGGAAGTTTGATTTAAAATCTGGTAGCGGTATCGAGTTGCGCTGAGGAGCCCTTCGATATGGAATTTTGCGACAAAATCATCGGCCTTTAAAGCCGTGGTTTCAGCGGTGGAGACAACTTCACCCTCTTGATTGAGAACCGAAAGCTCTAGATCAATTTCAAATTCTCCAGGCCGATAGAGAAAAAATGCCTCAGTTGGGCCTAAACTGCCAATACAAGGGCCAACCGTCTGAGCGTTGGCTATCTTTGCAAACAGAAGAGAGAAGAGCAGAACACGAATCATCGTTTCTGCTTAGATGCTCAAGAAGATCCAAGCAAGTTCCAATGATTACGACGCCTCGGCAAGAAGTTGGCGAGCCACCCTCTCAAATGGTGAGAGGGAATCCCCACCCTCGCGGGTGAGGATCAAAGCCTTCATTCCTTCTTCAATGAGAAGCGCAGAAATTTTTTCCCAGCCTCAAGGGGGAAACCTGCTTCGACAAACTTACCCTGATTTGCCCAAGTCTCTAGATCTGCGCTCTCTTCAACATAAAACTTCAAGGTAGCCGTGTTATTCTGACCCGCACTCATGACGATTGAGTTCAAGCGGGCATCCTGAATTTGTTCGAGCGTTGGGCGCTTAGAAAGCTCAGTAATCTGTGCTTGGAGCTGAGCAATTTGGGCCTCTAGCCCAGCAATAATTTGCGGCGACCTTGCATCGGCATTGTCTCCAACTCCGTCGTTATCGCAGTCTGCGATCTCAGTGGGGTCATTGGGAAATACATCCGCATTATCGCCTACCCCATCATTATCAGTATCAGCTGTTTCTTTGGGGTCATTTGGAAAGGCATCTTCATCGTCATTAACACCATCACCATCACTATCCTTGGCTCCACCACCCAGCTGCTCATACCACGCAATCTTATTGTCGCCAGGCGAAGCTGAAACCACATCCAAGTCACCATCGCCATCCATATCAATTGTCGTAACAAGATTAACACCGTTTGCCCGATTAGTAATAATGACTGGCTGTGAAAACGACCCTGAGCCCGTGTTCTCATGAAAGCAGACCGAACTTCCAACTTCCGAAGTCGACAGGACGTCCAGATCTCCGTCGCCATCCATGTCGACAACATCTAGACCTCGGGGGCCTTGCTCATTAGCTCCAGTTTGATATCTGTGAATGATCTGTTGCGATGCAAAGTTCCCGCGGCCTGTCCCTCTATACCACGCGACTTTGCCATCAAGAACTGAGGTAGAAATCATATCGAGGACACCGTCACCATCAATGTCACCAGTTCGCAAGTTGCGCGGTCCTCGTGTCTGAGATGCCGAAGTGACATGGCGAACCGGTTGAGGCCCACCATTTGGATAATAAGAGAGCTGATTGCTAAGGTAGTTTACGGACATCACATCCACATCACCATCGCCATCAATGTCTGCTGCATGGAGACTTCGGGGCTCGTCACCGGTATTTGTGCCAGTCTTAGCCGAGATCAAGCTTCCCCAGCTAGAAAGGTTACCGGAATTGATATAAATCCCAATCTGATCAAAACTACCTCCGAGGCTAAAAATAATTTCCGGACGATTATCGCGATTCAGGTCTGCCAAATGAATATCCCATAGACCGGGTGCGTTCCCATTATCAAAGGTCCTCGTGAAAGAAAGATTTCCATTGTTGCGGTAAACTCGCACTCCACCAGACGAAAATCCCGAGCTCCCAACCACTACGTCGATATCGCCATCATTATCAAGGTCAGACCCCACAACGTTGCTTACAAGAGCCGCTGAACTCCCGGGGAATCTATTATTGAGCTCCGTAAAACTGCCATTTCCATTATTACGATAAATGACGATGCTGCCCCCACCAAAGGGTGAACCTGGCTTGGCGGCTAGCACGTCAATGTCACCATCACCATCCATATCAGCTGGAAAGGCATCGATAACCTCAGTCGCATTCGATGAGATGATTCTCTGTGGGCCAAAATCAGCCGTGGCCTGGGTGATCGTAAAGGCTAAAACCCCAATTATATTTGTAGCGCACTTAGGCCAAACACCAACGACGCTCCTTAAGCTTTTATCTATCAAATTAAGCATAACGGGTTGAAGATTAGATATCTTGATGTTCATGCGGAAATAAAATAATTCCACCTACCTTCCCCTTTCTGGGTAGCAACTTGTAAGGCTCTGCCCATTCCGATGGACCCATTCCGATTCACTATTTCCTCTTCGGCAGTGGCGCTTATACAGACACATTAACTTGTGTTTAATTAAATTAGGGTAAACCTCACTCATGTTTTGACTGCTTTGCAGAGTCGCCGAGAAACGGTCCGGTCGGATTGTTCTGGTTTTAGTAGCCGTTGCCATTTCAGCCGGTTTTATTTTCACCAAATTTTTTAAATTCTAATTTGTGGGATAATCTTGCAAAGACACCTCAGGAGCACGACCAAAACCCTGGGCCAATCATTCAACATTATTGACCATGGCCACTTGCGAAGCCTCCTCAAGCTCTACCCCTCCCTTGATTCGGCAGGAAGAAACCTGGTTCTTTTCTCCTACGCCTCGAAATCGAATCGCACCTCTTCCACGTTGACCGATCAAATCGCCCGCTAGGGTAGAACCGGTGATATTGATCTCGCTGCTATTTACGGCATCAAGCCCCCACGGCGCTCCGTCGAGTAGCTGCACTCCTTGGACGTTGATTCGCTTGCAGCCAGATATTTCCAGTAATGACGCGCCACTCCCTTGCCCCTCTTCGGACTCGTCTTGGATGATACATCCACTCAGAATACAATTCTCCGAATCTACCATGCGCACACCGACATTAGCGCGGGGCGTGTGACGACGGAAATTATTCCCTGTCAGGTTGATCTGACTGCAATTTTCCAACAGGACATTTCGGCGTTCACAAGAATAGATACAGTTCCCGCTCAACGTGATCCCATGACAGCCGGTCAGATGAACGTTGTTTTCCTGGCTCCCGATCACATTCCCTGAGATTGACCAAAGCCCCGGAGGGCGATCCTCACCTCTCTTTTCATAGATCCGAATATTAGCTCCGCCCGGGGATGGGGTAGCCTGAATCGTATTGGAGGAGATTGTAACTTCGTTCACACTGGCTTTATCGCCAGTCGTGTCGATATAGATTTCGGCCGTTAATTCTGGCTCGGTTTTGAACTGTTTATGATTGTTATACTCAATATCGTTTCCGGTAATCTGTAGATTACGCACTTCGGAACGCTCGATCCGAATACCTCCCAGTCGGTTGTAACTAACGTGATTCCCACAAATATTGATTTGATGAAGGTTTACGTCATCGAGATAAATACCGACTCCCGTATTATGATAAATATGAGAATCGCTAATGACCACATTACGGTTTCGTCGATGCAGCCGGACCCCATGTCTTACCTGCCGAATCAAGACACCCTCAAGAATTGCCTGCATTGTTCCAATTAACTCAACACCATCTGCACTAGGATGATTTCCGGTGATTTCGATGTTTCGAATCGTTGGCATTCTCTGACGCTCCCATACCTTAGGTTCGACTGACAATGGATCTCCAGTCCCCTGATGGCTTCCAATAATCCGAAACGCGGGTCCTTCTCCCGCCATGATAATCGTAGCGGTGCCATCGTTGCCAGTAATAGCAATACGCCCCACCTCATCTAACTTGATTTCAATCGTCTTGTTGATGAGATAATTTCCACGTGGAAATTCGAGCTGACCATCAGCATCGGAAACGGCATGCTGGACCGCTAAAGTATCGTCAATTTTACCGTCTCCCACCGCTCCGAAGGCTTTTACATTGCTCATTAGATTATTAATGGATTTTTAATTATTACCCCGGAAATTCCTACGATGATTATTATGATTACGGCAAATCATTACGATTAATCTCCTTTCCCTCCTCAGCATTAACCTGATAAGTCACCATGCGGTTTTGTTCATCGATTTCAACAATGCGATAACCCTTTGCAGCGCCCCAGCTCCCTCCTACGTGACTATCAAAGAAATAACGGCGTTCGCCTGAAATCCACATGCTGTTTTGGTTGTGGTTATGGCCATGAAACACCCCACGAACGTTTGGCGTGCTCTCTAAGAGGTCCATTACAGCCTCTGCTTTTTTGATTTGAGCAAGATCACTCACCCCATGTTCCGGCCAACCATCCACCTTGTGCTTACGCTGCTGGATATGAATCAGCGAGAAGATAGCTGGTGCCTTCGCATACTTTTCAAACTCAGCCTTCAGCCAATCTCGGTTGGCAGCTAAGTAGACATTACTCTTTGCTGGAGCTGACGTATCGGCCAATACAAAGACAAAATCTTTATGCACCACCGTATGATTGGAATCATATCCCCAGATCTTTTTCCACGATTCGGTTAAAGATCCTTTTTTCGAGCTTAGGTAGTCATGATTTCCTTTGTTACAGTAATAAGGCATCTCAAGCTTCGAGAGGTGTTTGTCACGCAGGGACAACAGCATCTCAGTCTTATCTTGAGTCAGATCTCCGTTGATGAAGAGTAAATCGAGCCCCCTACTCTCTTTCTCTTTATTCATCCAGCCCACCATATCCTCCGCCATTTGCTCATAAGGGGTATTCCCCTGGCCATAGTGCAGATCTGAAGCCACCGCAAATCGCATCTTGAGTTTGCGATTCACGGGCAAATCTTTTCCACCGCACCAACGCGCAGGTAAAGTTGTAGCGGCAGTAACAAGGGCAGCATGGTTCAAAAAACCTCGGCGATCAATCAACATCCCCCGCATCACAAACAGCCCGAAACGCCGTGACAATAGAAAAGAAATTCTTTTCTCCTCTTCAAATTCACCAATCAGCAAAATCCCAACATTACCAGTCAAAGGCGAATTTTTGGTAGACCTAGTCGCTACTGATTTGAAACCGAGAAAATGCCCCCTATCAGTTTGTAATAAAATCAGAGTAAGCGCTGCAAATCGTAGCGCTGCTATTCCCCGCAAGAAAATTTCTAGTCTTTCATCATCCTTATTTCTAAGTTGAGGCATGCCGAAAAGAACAAAATTTCTTCATCTACTTTTTGTCGCTACGGTAGGAGTCCTTCATGCAGCCCCCGATCCCTTCTCCAAACCTTTCGACAATCCCGTCGACAAGCCAGGACTGCCACGAGTTTTAATTTTAGGAGACTCAATTTCCATCGGGTATACTCCCCGACTACGAAAATCATTGGATGGAAAAGCCAATGTCCATCGACCCACCACTAACTGTAGATGGTCCGCCTTTGGAGATCAAAAAATCGATGAATGGATCGGCAACGGAAAATGGGATCTGATTCATTTTAATTTTGGATTATGGGACTGGTATGGATGGTCGCAAGACACCAAAGCAACTCCTGAATCCTACTCCAAAAGCCTTGAAAACATCGTCCAGAAACTCAAAAAATCAGAAGCTAAACTGGTTTTTGCCATGACCACTCCGCCCTGTGTCGGACCTGAAAAAAAGGCGAAGATTAAAATCTCAAAAGCGAGAGCTCAGGAATTCAATCAAGCCGCCCTGAGAGTCATGAAAAAGCACAGAGTCTTCGTAAATGATCTCTATGCCTTAATTGAAAGCGAACGGGGGAAATATCAACTGGGAGAAAACAACGTCCATTACAACGAAGCTGGACGTGATTTGCTTGCCGCCCAAGTGGCCAAAGTCATAAAGGAACAATTATCCCAGTAACTAAGTCAGGCGGCATAATGACAGAGCTCAAATGAGCTCTATTCCTTTCAGTGAGACCGAAAATTTTCGGGGGCTTTAAAAACTCCGGGATGCTCTTTCAATGTAAGTTGAAAGCCATTACCTTATTCTCACTCCCAGCTTAAAGCTGAAGGTCACGATTTCCTACCTTCACAACGAATTTACCACCACTTCCATAGCCTCCTTGATCATGCACCTATTCCTCCGCTCTTTTTCAACCGCTACCGCGGCACTTCTCCTCACCTTGGTCGGTCTAAAACCTATCTCCGCCGATGTCGTGATTCCGAATTCCATCAAAGCCTTTCACCAAGGCGATAGCCTAACCGGAAATGGCGCGGCATTACAGGTCATCAACGGAAGTGGTATGTCAAAACCCGATCCTAATGATCCATCGACCTGGACCGTCAACTCCACGGCATGGGCGGACGATTGGCAGGGGTTTTCAACTCCGTCGGGTAACAATACCACATGGACCGTTCTTGATCTCGGTTCACCAACTCCCAACCTTGATCAAATCTACCTTTGGAATGTCCAAGAAAATAATGCTCGTGATCGGGGAACCAATCGCTTCAACATTTTCCACGCCACCTCCCCAACAGTCACTCCCCCCGCAACTAGCGGAACTGTCACCTCCTATAATTTTGCAAGCGGTGGATGGTCCCAAATCAACGGGACTTTTTCACTCGCCCAAGGCACTGGAAATGGCGATAGCGGACAATCATTTGACGTTTCGGCGGCGGGTGGGGCCCGCTATATCGGCCTTCAGCTTGTCAGCAACCACGGTGGCTTTCGCGTGGGATTCGGCGAGGTCGCTTTTACCACGAAGATTCCTACTGGGGCCCCTTCCGTCGTTACGCTCACTCCAACCACAGTCACCTTCTCAAGTGCGACCATTCGAGGAAACCTTATTGAAGTAGGAACCAGTTTGCCCACCATAAGTCTTTATTGGGGACCATCTGATGGAGGAAGCAACCCAGCAGCTTGGGCCAATAACAAAAATCTTGGGGGCCAAGCAGATCCCGGGGAATTCTCATCAAGTCTAAACGGCCTACAACCTAACACCACCTACTTTTACCGCGCTTATGGAGCGAACGCTCAAGGCGAGGATTGGGCATCTTCCAGCGAAACCTTCACGACGGCCTCCGCACCTCCCACCGTAGAAAACCTCGCCGCAAGTAACATCATGGGAACTAGCGCCACTATTGGGGCCACCGTCAACTCGACTGGCGGGGAAATACCAACCCTAGTTATCCATTACGGAGATAATAATGCCGGCACAGGCAATTGGGATTCGCAACTCGACCTAGGATTACAGACCGGCTCCGACAGCGGGATCATCTCAGGCCTCACTCCAGGAACAACCTACTTTTTTCGAGCCGCCGCTACTAATTCTGCGGGGACCTCATGGGCCCCTTCAACCGCTACCTTTTCCACAACGGAAGTCAATCCACCGATGATCACCAACTCACCTGCAAGCCGAATCAACGGCACCTTCGCAACCCTAAACGGAGAAGTGAGTGATGCCGGCGGAGATCCCCCAACCGTCACCATTTACTATGGAACGACTGACGGAGAATCTACTCCAGAAAACTGGCAGCTTTCCGTTCCTGTCAGTAACCAACCCGGCTCATTTTCCCGCCTTATTTCTAACCTTCAACCCACGACGAAATACTACTTCCGCGCCTTTGCGCAAAACGCCGCAGGCAGCAATTGGGCCTCAACCTCCCAGACTTTCACGACGCCGGCTTTCACCCCACCTTCAGTCGTCATTAACGAAATCCATTACGACGAAGATAACAAAACGATTCGATCCGAGTTCATCGAACTATTCAACCCCAGTAACAATTCTGTTGATCTCTCTGGCTATTATTTTTCCAGCGGAATTGATTTCGAATTCCCAGCCGGGGCCATCCTTCCGGCAGGAGGTTACTTAGTCATCTCGGAAAATCCAGCGACCATGCTATCTCATTTTGGATATTCGGAAGCGCTGGGACCTTTCGCGAACGGATCCTCTCTCAAGAATTCAGGGGAACGGATTACTCTTCGTAATCCCGCCGGAACCACCATCGATGAAGTTGATTATCAACTCGGCTTTCCCTGGCCTACCGTAGGAAATGACATCGGCTCCCCGCAAGTTAGCCCTTCTATCGAATTGACCAATCCTCTCCTCGATAACGATCTTGGAGGAAGCTGGCGAGCGTCCGGGTTTCCTGCCGCCACCTCAAACAGCGGAGGAGGAGGAGGCCCCGTTAACTACATCGCCAATACCGCGACCTGGAAATATCTCGACGACGGGAGCAACCAAGGAACCTCATGGCGCGCCAGCGAATTTGACGACTCAAGTTGGAGCAGTGGCGCCGCTGAACTTGGCTACGGAGATTCTGACGAGGTTACAACCGTGAATTCTGGACCCGCGGGAGGCCGCTACGCCACCACCTACTTCCGAGGTTCAACCAACATTCCTGATCCTTCCACATTCGTGAACTTCACTATCTCGGTCACCTACGACGATGCCTACGCCATTTACGTGAATGGCACGGAAGTTGCGCGTCACGCCGGCCTCACCAACAATGCCCCCTTCGACGAATACGCGAACAATACGGTTGGTAATAATGCCAACGATACTCTGACTATCCCCGCAAGTGCGTTTGTTCCAGGAACCAATATTATCGCAGTTGAGATCCACCAGGGCAGCAGTGGCAGTAGTGATATCAGCTTCGCCCTTTCCCTCACCGGAGAAATCTCAGGCGGAACACAGGGCAGTTTTGCTCCCACCCCTGGCGTAGCCAACCGATCTTACACGACGGCCGTGCCACCTCAGGTTCGGCAAGTCAATCATCTCCCCAAGGAGCCAACCTCAGGCCAGGCCGTCGTGGTTACAGCCAAGATCTCCGACCCCGACGGCGTCGGTTCGGTAACCTTGCAGTATCAAGTCGTGAATCCAGGCGACTACTTCTCCCGCTATCTCAAATTCAACAGCAACGGAACCTCTAATGAAGACCCCCGCTACGAAGACCCTGACGAATGGGCCGACGTCATCATGACCGACGATGGAACGGGTGGGGATGCCCTCGCTTTCGACTCTATTTTTACGGTCACATTACCCGCTACGCTACAAACAAATCGTCGCCTGATTCGTTATCGGATCCTGGCCAGCGACACTCCCGGCGCCGAAATCACAGTGCCCTATAAGGATGATCCCCAACCTAATTTTGCCTACTTTATTTATGATGGGACTCCCGACTGGAGCGGATCCATCCGTGGAGGGGACGCGCCCGTGAACTACCCGGGTTCGTTGATGTCGAGTATTGCGACCTACTTCCTCCTGAGCAAAAACACTTGGGTCGATGACTCCCAGTTTGGGGGATACGGAGGCTCGGAATACCTTTGGCCCGGCACCATGGTCTATGACGGCCGGGTTTACGACCACATCCAATACCGCCCCCGTGGTGGCGTTCACCGTTACCAGTATGGCAAAAATTTCTGGAAATTTGATTTCGGTCGTGGACAACGATTTGAAGCGCGCGATCGCTACGGCAAGAAATATTCGCAGCCTTGGGATAAACTAAATTTTTCATCACTCGTCCAACAAGTGAATTTCAATCATCGCGGCGAGCAAGGTTTATTCGAAGGGGTAGGATTCAAACTTTTTGAACTCAGCGGAGTAGAGGCATGCAACACACACTACGCCCAATTCTATATTATTGATCAAGCCAGCCCGACTGGAGAAAATCAATACGAAGGCGACTACTACGGCCTCTATCTCGCCATCGAACAATTAGACGGCCAGTATCTTGATGAGCACGACCTGCCCGACGGTAATCTTTACAAAATTGAAGGGCATAGCGGTAGCTCTAACAACCAAGGCCCAACCCAAGTTGATAACCGCAGTGATGTTAGCAGTTTCATCAGTGGCTATCGAAACAGAACGCCAACCACTCAATGGTGGGAAGACAATCTAGATATTGAAAAGTATCTCAGCTACCGAACCATCGTCGAAGGCATCCATCACTACGACATCGCCGCCGGTAAAAACTATTTTTACTATCATAATCCGGAAACCTCCAAATTCGAAGTGCACCCATGGGACCTCGACCTTACCTGGGCGAATAACATGTATGGGAATGGGAACCATGATTTCAAATCGAAGGTCGCGCAAAACCCGGCTTTTAACACCCGCTACCAGAATCGCGTCCGCGAAATCATGGACCTCCTCTATAACTCAGATGAAGGTTATAAATTAATCGATGAAATGGTGCAAGACGTTTGGACTCCGGGAGCCCCTTCGCTCGTCAGCGCCGATCGCCGGCTATGGGACAACAACCCACGGATCAATCACCCCGACCGCTATTACGACGTCGCCTCCGATAAGGGCTTCGGAGGAATGGTTCAGGGCGCTAAAAACTACATTATCTCCCGCGGAAGCTGGATGGAAAGGAGCCTCCTCACTCAAAACAATAGTATTCCGACCACTCCAATCCTAACTTACTCAGGGGCAGCTGGATTTCCCAGTAATGGACTGCTTTTCACCTCTAGTAACTACAATTCAGCTACTCCGTTTGCAAAAATGGAATGGCGAATTTCCGAGATCTACGATCCCACCACAGCAAACTATGTTCCTGGAGATCCTTACCTCTATGAAATCGGAAATCCTGACACTTCAGGCGAATTGAGCTCCTTCGATTCGGACTACCTCTTCCCGACAGTTTCAGCCAAACCGGGCCAAACCTATCGTGTTCGAGTCCGCCATCAAGACACCGCTGGTCGTTGGAGTCACTGGTCGGAACCCGTCGAATTTATGGTTTCATCTCCAGACATCAGCCTCTTCGTCAACAATCTCCGCATTACCGAAGTTCACTACCACCCGGCTCCAGCCAGTGCCACGGAACAAGCCATGGGATGGACTGACTCAGATTTCGAATACCTCGAGCTTCAAAATATTGGAACAACTCCCATCAATATGACCGATGTTCGCTTTACCAAGGGAATCGACTTTGATTTTTCACAGGGAACCATCATTGAACCAGGGGCTTTCCTCCTCATCGTGAAAAACCAGACAGCATTCGCTTCACGCTACGGAGCCGGGCTTCCGATCGCAGGCGAATGGGATCTCAACGATAAATTGAGCAACGGAGGAGAGAACCTCAAACTCTCGCTCGGCTCTGGCACAGCCATCATCGAATTTACCTATGATGACAATGCCCCTTGGCCAACTTCTCCCGATGGAGGAGGCTCCAGCCTCACTCTCATCCTACCCACCGAAACTCTTCCCGGTGATCATTCAAATCCGCTAGCCTGGCAAGCAAGTCAACAGGCCGGTGGTACCCCTGGTATTACCGGGCCCGGCACTTCGAACTTCGAGTTGTGGGCTCAGAGCATTGGCCTGGGCGCCGGAGCCTCCATGACCGGCGACAATGATAGCGATGGTATGAATAACCTTCTCGAGTATGCCTTGGACTCCGACCCCATGAGCGATTCGAGCCATCGCCTTCCATCAGGAGCAACTGAGTTGATCGAGGTCGATGGGGTTACTGATCGCTATCTGACTCTCACGTTCCAACGGAATCTCGCTGCTTCCGAACTCACCTTTACCGTGGAGCTGTCCGACGATCTTACCGGGTGGAATGATAATACAGCCATCCCAGTTTCGGTAACCAATAATGGCGATGGCACCGCCACCGAAGTCTGGCGCGCGCCCCTCCCCCTGAACGACGACTCCAGCCAGTTTGTCCGGCTTCGGGTTACTAACTAGTGAAGCATTTAGCCCATCGGTATCAAAACACTCGCTAGCCAAACCACTGCGAATCCCACAACTCCCATCAGGGACAACATCACCGAAAAAGTCTTCAAGGTTTCGGTCTCATTCATACCAGACATCTTCGAGACGATCCAAAAACCGCTGTCATTCATCCACGGCAAGGGTTTCGACCCACAACCGATCGCAAGCGCCACATAAACCGAATGGAACCCCAACTCGGCATCCAAAACTATAGGAGCAACAATTCCTACCGCCGTAATCATCGCTACAGTGGCCGAGCCTTGTGCAAACCGAACCAAAGCTGTCAGGACGAAAGCTAGTAGTAGCACTCCACCGCCGCTTCCCACCATCCCCGAAAGCTCGCTGCCAATCCCAGTGTCTTTTAAAACGGCTCCAAATGCCGCACCGGCCGCCGTAATGAGAATAATCACGCCACCGCTCGATAGCGCCTCGTTAATCACTTTTTTCAATTCGCAATATTTGGCAGCTAATATAACCGCCATTCCCGCACCCAATGCCATTGCTATATTTTTTTCACTCACGATCTGAAGCCATCCTTGAAGATCTCCCTTCACTCCTAAAAAGGTGCCTAGACTAATCAGGATTAAGGGCAGAAGAATCGGTAGTAAAGACCAACCTAGCCCGGGTAATTCTTTCTGTTCCTCAAACTCAATTTGAGGAACTTCAATCTCGCGATAGGTGATTTCAAACTTTCTGTTCGCCCAACGCGCATAACCATACCCCACCGAAATCGTCACCACTCCCAGCATCAACCCTGCCGGGATCAACACTCCTAAACTCACCTCAAGACGATCCGCTACTAACAAAGGCCCCGGGGTAGGCGGCACCAGCGAATGGGCCATACTCGCCCCCGCCACTACACTCAAAAGCGCAAGAAGATAGACCTTTGGATTCGTGCGAGAAAAGGCTCGGACCAAAGGCAACATAAGATAAAAAACCGTGTCAAAAAACACTGGGATTCCGAGCACAAACCCACTTCCCAGAAAAGCGACTGGAGCGCGCTTCACTCCAAAAAGCGAAAGCAATCCTTTTACGATTCGTTCCGCAGCCCCACTCACTAAAAGGCACTGCCCGATGATCGCGGCAAGCGCGATCAAGATTCCAATCTTCCGGCAGCCCGTTCCAAACCCTTCCGCGACCCGATTCATCGCCTCCACACCTACCCCAGGTGTCAGAATCGATACCACGAAGGCTCCCAGCAACAATCCGAGAAAGGCATGCAGCCGGAGCCCTAAAATCGAAAGAATCACCACCACCAGCCCAACCAGGCAAATTTCAATCGCTCCCATCCACCCACCCTCACTAATCCTCCCTCATCGAGCCATTCAAAAATTCCTCTCTTTCCCCCGCGCGCTCTTTCCTCCAATCTCAATCAACACATGAGCCGCCTCTCACCCGACCAACTTCGCTCACATCGCTTCTTCGCTCCGGACGATCTCCGTGCCTTCGGCCACCGTTCCCGGCACAAGCAACTCGGCATCAACGACGAGGAATACAAAGGGAAGCCCGTGATTGCCATTCTCAACACCTGGAACGACCTCCTCCCCTGCCATTCCCACTTCCGACAGCGCGCAGAAGAAATCAAGCGTGGGATCTGGCAAGCCGGTGGTTATCCCGTCGAAATGCCAGTCATGGGCCTAAGCGAGACCTTCATGAAACCCACCTCGATGCTCTATCGCAATATGCTCGCGATGGAGGTAGAGGAAACCCTGCGTGCCCATCCTGTGGATGGAGCCGTCCTTATGGGAGGATGCGACAAGACCGTTCCCGCTCTTCTGATGGGTGCCATAATGGTCGACATCCCCATCGTATTCATGCCCGGAGGCGCCATGATGCGGGCCTCCTGGCGTGGCGAGCCTCTAGCCTCGGGGTCAGATGTCTGGAAATATTGGGCCGAACGCGGAGCAGGCAATCTTTCCTGTGAAGATTGGGAAGACTTCGAAGACCATATCACTCCCGGCCCCGGCCACTGCATGACGATGGGCACCGCTTCGACTATGACATCCATCACCGAAACCCTGGGGCTGACTCTACCTGGAGCCTCTTCCATCCCAGCGGTTCACGCTGCGCACTCACGCATGGCCGCAGCCTGCGGACTCCGTATCGTTGAAATGGTTTGGGAAGATCTCAAACCATCCAGATACCTCACGCCTAAGTCCTTTGAAAACGCCATCACTGCTGACATGGCGATCGGCGGATCAACCAACGCCATTATCCATATTACCGCACTCGCGAAGCGCGCCGGCGTTGATCTACCACTTGAGCTTTTCGATGAAATTTCAGCAAAAACTCCCGTTCTCGCTAACCTGAGGCCATCCGGGAAATATGTTATGGCAGACTTCTTTGATGCTGGAGGACTTCCCGCTCTTCTCAATCGTATTCGTGACCACCTTCACCTCGACACTCCCACCGTCTTTGGCAAGACGCTTGGCGAATGCCTTGATGGATCGGAAGTTTACAACGACGACGTGATTCGAACTCTCAACAACCCAATCGCCCAACAAGGCGGCACCGCAATTCTAGGTGGCAACCTAGCTCCTGATGGCGCCGTCATAAAAACCTCGGCTGCCACGCCAGAGTATCTGCATCACAAAGGACCCGCCGTCGTTTTTAAAGACTATCCCGACGTTCAGAAACGGATTCATGATCCTGCTCTCGGTATCACCGAAAACCATGTCCTCATCATGCAAAATGCAGGTCCCATCGGTGCTCCCGGAATTCCTGAATCAGGCATGCTTCCAATCCCAAAATACCTTCTCGAAAAAGGAGTGCGTGACATCCTTCGGATCTCTGACGCCCGCATGTCCGGTACTTCCTATGGCACCTGTGTTCTTCACGTCTCACCCGAAGCTGCTGTTGGTGGTCCACTCGCGTTGGTCGAAGATGGGGACCTCGTAGAACTTGATCTTACAAACCGAAAAATCACCTTACACGTAAGCGAAGAAGACTTGAGAGAACGTCACGCGACCTGGACCCCACCCGAAAAACACTACTCGCGCGGATACGGAAAACTCTTTCAAGACGAAGTCACCCAAGCCAATGAAGGCTGCGACTTCCGCTTCCTTCATAACGATGGTTCCTGCACACCCAACCCCGGTATCCACTAAGTTTTTAACATCATGCAAACCTCACCAGTTACTCCCGAGCAACTCAATTCTTCTGTCATTGCGGTCCCCCCTTTGGCCCGTGATGCCGAACTCAAAATCAACCGCGGAGAAAACAGAAAAATCATCCGTCATATTGAAGCCGGAGGCATCTCCACGCTTCTTTACGGAGGCAATGCAAACTTCTACCACATCGCCCCCAGCGAATACGCAGAAGCCCTCGAAATCATCTCTACAGAAAGCGCAGAGAATACCCTTATTGTCCCATCCGTTGGTCCAGCTTATGGCACGATGATGGATCAAATTACCACTCTTCGTAACTTCAACTTTCCCACCGTAATGATTCTTCCTATGCAGGGACTTACGACTGATGCCGGCGTCGCCACTGGCTTTCGCAAGTTTGTTGAAACTTTGGGGAAACCAGCTGTCCTTTATATCAAATTCGAAGGCTACCTCGAACCAGAAACCGTTGCTCAACTCGTTAACGACGGCCTCGTTTCTTGGATCAAATACGCTATCGTTCGAGATGATCCTGCGAAGGATCATTATCTCTCACGACTCGTCGAAGTGGTCGATCCTCGACTTATTGTCAGCGGGATCGGTGAGCAACCCGCGATTACCCATCTTACTCGCTTTCAGATTAACGGCTTCACATCCGGCTGTGTTTGTATTCGGCCTGATCTCTCACAGAAAATGCTCACCGCCATTAACAGCGGCCAGCTTGACATCGCTGAGACCATCCGGAAGACATTCCAACCGCTCGAAAATCTTCGTAATGAAATCAATCCCATCCGAGTCCTTCACGAAGCCGTTGCCTCCACTAAAATTGGCAAGACCGGCCCTACTCTGCCCTTAATGAGCTCGCTTGAGCCGAGCGATGCCGCCCGGGTTGAAAAATGTGCTAAAGAGCTTTCAAAGAGCGATTTTTAAAAAGACAATCATCCTCCTCCCGATGATAGCTCAGTAATCTATAGGACGACTTAAGCCTATTGCGATTTTAGATTTGCTAAAAGGTATCATCAAAAAATTTGATTCCCCTTAAGATGAGAAAGCTTCTTGCCGTAAATTTATTTTTTATTGGAAACGTAAGCGCAGATTTGGTCGGACATTGGCTATTTAATGAAGGTAATGGAACGATCTATGCCGATTCTTCAAAAAATAAAAATGACGCCAGCGTGACCACGTCCACCGCTTGGTCTACCGAAATTCCCGCTACCAGTTTTGCCAATTCTGCCTCTCTTGATCTCGACGGAACGACCCAATATCTTGATACGACATATGTCGGGATCGCCGGTAGTGCCCCACGAACAGTTTCATTTTGGATGAAAACAACGATGACCGGAGCTAACGGAATCATTGCATGGGGCAACTCAACAAGCAATGGAGCCAAATGGCATATCAGGCTCAACGACAACGCTACAAATGGACCTGTTGGAGCGATCCGGACCGAGACCCAAGGAGATTATACCATCGGGAGCACATCTATTAATGACGGAAACTGGCACCATGTCACCAGCGTCTACCCACAGGGAGCAGGCGAATTAGGCACCGTGATCCACTACATCGATGGGGTAGCTGAAGCCCCGGGTGGGAATGGCGGATCAACCCAACCCGTCAATACCAGCATCGTCGCTGATCCAGTCACGATTGGGCGAAGAAAGCAAGGCACAACCCTAAACTACTTTTCTGGAAAACTTGATGACGTCCGTATTTATGACCGTGCCTTATCCGCCACCGAAGTTACTCAGTTATCCTCTACCTCACCTGGTGCTGATGGATTGGTGATGTATTTTCCGCTTGATGAAGGGAGTGGGACCTTCGCCGAGGATCTTGGGAGCGGAGATCACGATGGCACTCTCATCACTCCTGCGCCGGTCCCACCAACTTGGAGCGATGACGCTCCAGACCACCTCTCCCATTCTCTCCTTTTCGCTAACAACAACGACCTTCTCTACACCCCGTATGAAGGTATCGGTGGCAGCGCCTCTCGATCTTTGACTTTTTGGTTTAAAACAAGCTTGGCAGGTGACAACGGAATCCTCGGCTGGGGTAATTCCAATCAGGACGGGCTCAAATGGCAGGCTCGCTTAAATACATCTGCGGTAGATGGTCCGGTCGGTGCTCTCCGGCTTGAGATTCAAAGTGGCAGAACAGTCGCCACCACCCCAGTGAACGATGACCTTTGGCATCATGGTGCGATCATCTTTGAAGAAGACGCCGATCCTGACATCTCCGATGTTGTATTCTATCTCGACGGTCAACTTGATGCGGTAAGTCTATTCACCCCGGTTCCCATCAATACCACAAACACTGGAGGTCCCTTCGCTGTCACCTTAGGTGGCCGCGTGCAAGGCACCGCTATCCGTGGCTTCGATGGAAACCTCGCCGATCTTCGCATTTACGACAGTAGTTTGAGTCAAGAAGAAGTGAAAAGCATTATGACCGGCGGAATGACCAGTAGTCGAAATCTCGCGATTACCTCAATTGAATATAGGTCGGGAAATCCGAGGAGCGCGATGATCACCTGGCAGTCGAGACCGGGCCGCGCCTACCGTATCGAATCTAGCCCAAATCTTATGGGCCCCTGGAAAGAAGAGGCCGATTTTCTAGAATCACAAGGGAACACCACTCGCTACGTAGTCACTAGCATTCCAGCTAATACTCCAAAGCTATTTTTCCGAGTCGCCGAGGAATAAAATCATGACCCCAAGCTTCAGACCCTTCTATTCTCTCTCTTATTTTTCTCGATCAATTCGCAGAAGAGCACTGTCAACAAGCTTTAAAGCAGATCCAAAGCTTTCATCAACGAAGTAGAGTCCCCAAGCCTCTTTTCCATTCTCATCTTCTCGCTTCGGATAGCCAACCAAATCGAGAATCTGGAAAGTGACGGGGCTTAGGTTGTCGATCTCCACCGAGTAAACGAGTGAAGGTTGGTCTGCGTAATCTCCGTGCGCATCACCAGTCTGGTTGATCTCAATGAAAAGCTTGTAGGGTGTCGAAGTGTCGGAATCAGCGGGTAAAATATAATCGGCGGGATCAAAAGAACCGTTGGGAGTTGGGGTCGAAACAGCATCAATTTCATCGTCTTTTTGCGCCTCTTCCTTCGCCTTTTCCCACCCTTTTCTTTTGAATGACCAATAGGGAAGCACGGCGCTGATCTCATCAGGTCCCAGCAAGGTTTTGATATGGTAATCGCCTTGGTTTTCGAGCCAGATCGCTATCGTAGGCGGATCTTCTGGATCAAAATTCGGTCCGGTTTTCACCGTCAGTTCCATCCGGTAATTATCGGAAGGAGCATACTGGTAAACCATGCCATCTTCCTTCACTTCAAATCGATCGAGGGCTGGGCCAAGATTTTGGCTCAGTCCCAGAACCGCTTTCACCGGAGCTGGTTGGTAAAAGAAGAGGGCGCTTAACCCAACTATCACTGCGATGATCAACCAAATTTTAGAACTCTTCAAATACCCTCTCAGCTGTCGACTATTATTAAGGATATGCACCACGATGAATGCCATGAAGATGAATCCCATCAAGGCGTGAAGCCCCACGATCTTGATCGAAAAAGGACGAAAAAACGAAAGTGCCCCTGTCACTGACATCACCAAAAAGGTAAACATAATCAGCAAGGAAGTGATCCTGCGCCGTGTTTTTCCGGGATCACTTATTTTCATCACTTCCCTGGAACAATGGCGCCATGTCTCTTCAACTCGCGATGAATCTCTTCCAGCGGAACTTCGAGGGGTGTCGTCTTTTGTTCCACCGCTAGCGATGCCGCCAATCCGGCAGCCTGTCCCATTCCCATGCAAGAGGCCTGAACCCGAAGCCCGGAGTTTGCCAAGCGGTCGCTCGAAACACAACGACCCGCTACCATGATATTACGGCTCGTCTTGGGAATGAGTGCACTCAGCGGAATCGTCGGAACTGTTCCCGGCTTTAATGGCTTAGGCTTCACTCCACTCTTAGTATGAAGGTCAACAGGATAGAAGGCATTGGAAACCGCATCCTCGAAAAGGCGGCCCTTCGTGTAATCATTCACCGTGATCATGGTCTCGCCTACAATACGGAAGCTCTCCCGAAATCCTGTTTCAGGCTGGAGGTGCATTAAGCGCTTCTTTTCCTTCCTTACTTTTTCCAAAACCGATTTCCGGCCGGTGAGATTGGCGCGCGTCACGGTCCGTGAATTCGTAGAATCGGCGCCATGAACATAAAGCCGGTGGAGTTGATGATGCCCAGGATTGTTTGCCACTTCTAAATTATAAAGCATCGATCCAGGTTGCGTTTCATCTTCACGGAGACGAGGCAACCCCAACATCCCAACCACTTCAGCTCCGCCGGTGCAATCGATGATCTGCTTGCACCGGACCCGTCTCCGTGTTCCAAACCCCACACAAATCACTTCCCAACCCTTCTCTGTTTTTTGAACTAATTGGGGGAATTCATGGTAAGCAATCGCCACTCCAGCCTGCTCGCACTTCTCCTCGGCCAGGATCGCAAACAAGAATTGGTTTACATAAACCTGATTCTGCCAATGCCGCTGGGGCACCTTGGCAAAGTTCGGAAATTTCCCGCCGTCCAACTCCACACATTCCTTCACGAGTTCCCAACCGATTCCAGCGATTACCTGCTTTCCCCAGGCGTCAAAAAGACCAGGAAAGGCGACCCCGCCCGTCGTGGTTGTTCCACCCAACTGTGCTCCCCTTTCCACTATTAAAGTTTTCGCTCCGGCACGCCCCGCCTGAATTGCAGCGATATTTCCAGCCGTTCCCCCACCCACCACGAGAACATCGACATCCTGAGTAACTTCAGCCTCTTTGACGCCCTGCTCGGTTTCAGCGGCCACTTCACTTGTTGAAGTAATAACCAACCCACCCAAGATAGATTTCTGGAGGAACTGGCGGCGGTCGGGTTGATCTAGATTTGGCATATAAACCTTTGGCGTAGAATCATTTTCTTATCGATACCTGAAGCCACTGTCATCGAAAATAATTGCTATTTGAAAGATCTAAGAAAATTCTCGGGTTAATTACCATTATGACCAAAATGTTGGATAGACGTACTTTGCTTCGGGGCACTGGCGTAGCCATGTCACTCCCTTTGCTTGAAGCAATGATTCCGGTAGGACGTGCTGCCACCCGAAAGAGAAAGCCGATCAAGCGCTTTGTCTGTCTCTCCAACAACTATGGGGTCTACCAAAAAGCCTTTTTCCCAGATCCCACTCAAGCCGGGAAAGACTATGATATTCCGGAAACCCTCAAAGCTCTGGGGAAACATCGTGAGGACTTCACGGTTTTCCAAAATCTTGATCACGGTTTCACCGGCGGTCACCAAGGTGTCCCCGTCCTGCTCAGTGGTGTTCGCCCTATCCTCGCTCATAATTATGCCGAGGGAAACATGAGCCTCGATCAAAAACTTGCAGAGCATCATGGTGCCGCGACCCGGTTTTCTTCACTGACCTTGGGATGCCGCGAGCGTAACCTGCTCAGCTTCACCCGAACCGGCGTCCAAGTTCCCTCTATTGATCTCCGCGCCGCCTACCGCGCGATGTTTCTCGAAGACTCCGCCGAAAAGAAAGCAAGCTCGGCCGAAAATTTCAAACGTCACAGTAGCATCCTCGATGTCGTGAAAGATCAGGCCAAATCACTCAACAAAGAGCTAGGGAAACAAGACCAAGAAAAGCTCGAGGAATACTTCGACTCCGTTCGCACCCTCGAAAAGAAAATCGTGCAACAGGAACCCTGGATCAATCGGCCCAAACCAAAAACCGATGTTCCGGAGCCCAATCCCGGCAACGGCACCGCAGAGCAACTCAAAGCCACCATCGAAATAATCGCTCTTGCTTTACAAACCGACTCAACGCGCGCCATCACCCTGTCATCTGGGTTTGCCAACGGAGACTTTGGGCTCAACGGAGGTTATCATGGATTTTCCCACCACGGGGAACGACCCGACCCCGTCGCTGCTTTGAAAAAGATCGAAGGCTACCAAATTCAAATGATGTCTTATCTGATCGATCTCCTCAAAGCGCAGGAAGACCCGATCAATGGTGGCACCCTTTTCGATCACACCTCCATCCTTTACGGCTGTGGAATGGCAGCAGGCACCCATCAGACGAAAAACCTTCCTCTTGTTCTCGCAGGTGGCGGATTCAAACATGGAGAGCACAAAGTCTATCCTGATCACGACTCTAATCGGGTTCCCGCTGCAAATCTCCTCCTCTCAATCCTTCAAAATTCAGGACTGGAAATTGATCGCTTCGGATCTAGCACAGGCGCCCTCAGCGATCTTGAATCCAAAGCCTGATCCTTCTTTTCTGTGAAAATACGCTTCTTTTCACTGGGCTTACTCTGCACTCCGTGGGGGCTTTTCGGCGGTCCACTTGAGAAAGTGAAACCCTTTCTTGAAACTCATTGTTATGACTGTCACGGCGTCAAAAAACAAAAAGGAGATGTTCGATTTGATACCCTTGGAGACGATCTTACAAAGATTGAAAATCTAGAAATCTGGCAGGGGATTCTTGATCAGCTCAACCTAGGCGAAATGCCTCCCCGCAAGGCACCGCAACCCGAGGCGAACGACGTCAAACCTGTCGTGGAACTCCTGAACGAAGAACTCAAGGCCGCCTACCAAAAAGCCCGTAGCACCGGCGGACAAACGGTGCTGCGTCGTCTGAACCGACACGAACTCCGCAATACCTTGCGCGATCTCCTTCATCTCAACGGAGCCCACTACCGGCCCGATTCCGCGGGCTCGCGACTGACCGACAACAACGGAAACGGAAGTGTCGAGCGCACCGGCCATGATCCCCTTCGCTTCTTCCCCGAAGACGAAGCCGAGGATGGCTTCTTCAACATTGGAGACAAATTGGTGATGTCCGACTTCCTCCTCAAGCTCACCCTCGCCGCAGTGGAGGAAACACTCGCCGAAGCCACTCGTCTCGAACCGAAACCCGCCATCGAAGCCCGCACCATCTCCGGCCACTTCCACAAAGACCGAAGCAATGGCGAGCACCTCGTCGAAACCGCTTCCCGCGAAATCAACCCCGACTTTGAAATGCTCGCGGTCGGCTACGAACGTTACGGCCGGCTCTCTCCCATCGACCTCCGAGGTGGTGTCGGCACCTCCGCCAAATACCGCCTCACTATCACCGCCTCTGCCCACAACCCCGACCACCCCTGGCCTGAAACCCTCCCTCTCCACGAAAAAGATCCCTTCCAACTCTGCCTCAACATCGCCGACACCAAACAAGGTGGCATCGCTGGTATTACCTCGACCCCGCTCGCCCTCTGGTCCATCCCGCCCGATGGCAAAAAACACACCTTCACTCACACCACCTGGATCGATAAAACCTGGACTCCCTGGATCGGATGGGAAAATGGCCCGCCCACCCGACCCTTTCGCGCCGAAAAACTCGTCGAAGAACATTTTCCTAACGACTTCACTCCGCGTCCTGACAAAAAAACCGATAAAGAAGCCCACGAACGCTGGCCCATCGAGCTCGCCAAAATCCTTCACCGCAACAGCTACCCCGGCCCCCACCTGCGCATCCATAGCCTCACTCTGGAACCCATCATCGAGAGCTGGCCACCGCCAAGTCACACCACACTTTATGGAAGCGGCTCAGGTAAGGAAGTCGAGATTCGCGACCTCATAAAGGCCTTCGCCACGCGCGCCTTCCGGCGTCCGGTGACTGACTCCGAGATTGAGCCCTTTGTCCAACTCGTCCTGCGCCAGCAAGTCGATCCTCTCGTTGAAATGGCAGGAGGCATTCAGGATCTCACTTATCGGGTTTACGAGGGAAAATGGAGTAAGATTCCTGAATTCGACGCTCTCGAACCGGTCACCCAAGGCAAACTTCCCAAAGGCCACCTCGACATCAAAGCTGCCAAACGCAACGAGTATTATGGCATTGTATTCGAGGGTAAGATTGATGCTCCGAAAGCCGGTGAATACACCTTCGAAATGGCTTCTGATGATGGCGCACGAATTCTCATCGATGGAAAGAAGGTCGTCGAACACGACGGCCTCCACGGACAGGAATTACGAAAAGGAAAAGTGGAACTTAAGGAAGGCCCTCACGATATCCGTGTCGAGTATCTCGCCTATGGCGCCCCCAACGGATTCCGGGCCGGCTGGACCGAACCAGGATCTAACCACGCCAAACTTTCAGTCGAAAGCCTTCGCCAAAAGGAGAATCGGAAACCTAAAAAAGAGACTCTTCCTACCCTCATTAGGGCGATGCAAGATGGCTATGCCGCCATTCTTTGCTCACCACAATTTCTCTACTTAAAAGAAAAGCCAGGGCCCCTCGATGACTTCGCGATCGCATCACGGCTGAGTTACTTCCTCTGGTCGTCGATGCCAGACGGGCAACTCCTTGACTTAGCCAAAGCGGGCAAACTTCAGAATCCTTCGGAACTCGACCGGCAGGTCGAGCGCATGCTCAAAGATGCCAAAGCCGCCGCCTTCACACGCCATTTCACCTCCGCTTGGCTACGGCTCGACAAGCTTGGCAAAATGCCTCCATCCGGAGGCGACTTCCAATTTTACAAGAACCTTAAAGTTGAGCCCATGCTCCTCAAACAAGTCACCACTTATTTTGAAGAAGTCCTCAACACCAATAGTCGTATTTCGCAATTCATCGACTCCGACTATACCTACATGAATCAGGTCTTAGGCAAATGGATCTATCGTCGTGAAGACATCCGGGGAAGTCGCCTCCGAAAGGTCAAACTCAACGATCCCCGCCGCGGCGGCATCTTCACTCAACCAGGAATCATGACCGCGACTGCCAACGGAGTCGACACTTCGCCTGTCATCCGAGGCACCTGGGTTCTCGAAAATATCCTCGGAACTCCTCCCTCACCTCCCCCACCGGATATTGAACCTCTCCCGACTGACACCCGAGGCGCTGTCACGATTCGCGAACGTTTGGATCTGCATCGTAAAAACGAGTCCTGCTCTTCTTGCCATGCAAAGATCGACCCCATGGGTTTCGCCTTTGAAAACTTCGATGTGGTGGGTCGCTGGCGTGACCGTTACCGGGGTGTCAACGAACCCATCGATACCAAATCAACGACCACCAACGGGAGAGAGATTAGCGACATCGTCGAGTTCAAGGAAATGCTCAAAGAGCGCGAGCCCCAAATCGTCCGCTGCCTCACCGAAAAAATGCTCACCTACGCCACTGGCCGCCGCCTCGAACCCACTGACCGCGGAGAAATCAACCGCATCATCGGGGACCTCGGCAAAAAACAAAACCGCCTCCGCGACCTCGTTCACTTCGTCGTCAAGAGCGACCTCTTTTTGAATAAGTGAATTGGGCCTGAGAGCCAGACCGATGGAAAGTTAAGTAAAACTATCGCCGTCTGCCACGATCTCGAGTCGCATCTTCGATCACCTTCTGCTGTAATTCCGGGTTCAAGCCGCTATCTGGCAGCCAGGCTTTTGCTTCGTCCGCATTTGACCTCACCCATGAACGTGCCACCGACTCAAGCGTTTGAGTGCGCAAGGTCTCATCCCCAATCGATCCAGCCCATTCTGCCGCAACGGCAGGATCCTCACGATCATAGGACTGCGCAAATGAACTGACTGCCGCATCGCGCGCGGGTGATTCATCCATTGTCGTCAGATAAGTTCCTGCCGCAGTAGGATCTTCTCTGGTCCACCGCCCCATCGCATCGCGCATTGCGCTGGTTTTAGAATCTCCGGGAAGCTCTTCCGCCCACGAAACCGCTGCCGCAGGATCTTTGCGTGATAGTTCCTCTGAAATTTCTCTGACCGCTCTTTCAGCGTATTCCTGATCGGCGTGGGATTTGACCCACTCGGCAGCCGCCTCAGGGTCGTCTTGGGCATAGCTTTCTGCAACCCGATCAAATGCTGATGACTTAATCGACCCTTCGGGTAAAGACTCGGCCCAAGAAGTCGCCTGGGACATTCCGCGCTGAATTTGAGCCCGGGCGATTTCTTCCATCTGACGGTCAACCGCAAAGCCCCTCCAGCGGTCGTTACCGTCCTCACCGTCAGCTTCCCGAGCTGCCTCCAACTCAAGGACATATGCCGTGGCAGCTTCCGGATCCGCCGAAGCCAACCCACTGACAACGCCTTGAGTCAGCATCCCTTTTTCAAATCCTCCTTCGAGACCATCTAAGTGGGCCTTTGCCGCGACAGGATCCATACTCGCCCAACCTTTCATCGCTGAAATTGAAGCAGATCCACGGCTTCGTCCATCTCCTCCCATCTCGCCAACTGCCGCCAAAGCTGCTTCTCCATCCAGTTTTCCCCACGCCTCAAGCAACAACCCCATCTGCTGTCCAGTGTCTCCTCCGCGTCTCCGTTTTTCAAGGAGTGCATCGAAAACCTCTCGGGCATTCTCCGGCCTTAACTCAAGAAGTAAGTCAGCGAACATCTTGTTTGCCACGAGAGCATCAGTTTCCTGTTGATAACGAGCAACAGTCGCTTTCTGGGTAGCTGCCCCCCCTCCTCCGGCAGCCGTCGAATAAATGCCCTCTCCGCCACCAGAGCCGCCCCTTGACCTCCCACCCCCAGCACGGCTGGAGAGAACCGGCTCCGATCCATTTCCATTTTCAACCGACAAAGCTTCTTCGCTACTCTTTCCCGAGATTCCGTAAAGGAAGGCTGAAACGGCTACGACAAACCAGGCAATATTCAGAGTAATAATTTTTTTCATGGTAAATGATGAGTCTTTTTTGGAGGAAGACCGTCATTCTTAAATGGTCAACGACCGCCTCTTCATCTACACATGCGGGTTTAGCCAAAAAGTCCGCAAATAATCTTAAAAGAAGTCTAAAACTTCTGTCGGGCTAGCTCAACCGCTGCTTCAACCAAACTCTGCCAAACTGCCAGATCCCCTCAGCAGTCCGCTTTTTCAATCCCATGGCATCAGCTGTTTCCTGCATGGTCATGCCCACAAAGTAGCGTAGCTTGATTAACTCGGCCGTCTCGGGATCCTCTTCCTCCAACTCACTCATCACCTCGTGAACTGCCAGCAGTTCGGAAACCGGTGCCAAAAATTCCACCATATCTTCGGTCAATTCGCCGATTGCACCCCCTCCGCCCCTCTTGAGAGCATTCTTCTGTCGAGCATGATTCACTAGGATTCGTCTCATCGCTTCTGCAGCCGCTCCAAAGAAATGCCGTCGATTTTCCCACTGCTTGTGAGCGTCGCCTCCCAATCCCAACCACGCTTCATGAACAAGCGCAGTGGCCTGAAGCGTATGCCCTTGCCGCTCTCCAGCCATCTTGCTCCGGGCAAGAATTCGAAGTTCTTCATAAACGACATTCAGTAATTCCTCGCTTGAGGCTTCCCCTTTTTCCATTTGGGCAAGAATTACTGTCACATCGTTCATCGTCCAAAAGAGTGGCAGACTACCAACGATCTGAAAAGTTTCGTCTTCTTCCCAAAAAAGTGGCAATTTTTTTGCGGAGTGTTGAGAGAGTTCACGCATGAAAGAAAAATAGACGGTTCATTCAAGGAACCCATCGACCAACTACCAGTAAGGGCAAACTTTGGAGAGATCATCATCAACGGAAAAGGGAACGGCACTACGCGAGACTTTCGCCCAGGCCCTTGAGTGCTCGAGCTCGGGGGACTTGGAGATCTTTCTTGAAAAGATCGGGCAGGAAAATCCCGAGCTCAGAAATAAAGTGGAGTCCATGTTGCGGGACCACGGTCAACTTGCTGACTTCCTTCTCACTCCCGCCCTTGGCGAACGTGTTCCCAATCCGCATTCACTGGAAAATCTCGCCGGAACTTCTATCGGCCCATATCAACTGATTCGTGTGATTGGCGAAGGTGGTGTCGGCATCGTTTATCTAGCCACTCAGACCAAGCCCTTGAAACGTCAGGTGGCTCTTAAAATCTTAAAAGCAGGCACGAATTCGGCGGAAGTCTTGTCCCGCTTCGAAGCCGAGCGTCACACCCTTGCTCTGATGAATCATCCAGGAATCGCAAAGGTTCTGGACGCGGGAACCACGGGTCAGGGAAGTCCTTTTATCGTGATGGAATATGTCGCTGGTCATCCCGTGACGCAGTTTTGCAACATGAATAAACTGGCGGTTCGGAGACGGTTGGAACTCCTTATTAAAATCTGTCGGGCCATCGAGCATGCTCACCAAAAGGGGGTGATCCACCGAGACCTAAAGCCTTCCAATATTCTCGTTGGACTGGAGGACGACGAACCTGTCCCCAAGGTGATCGATTTTGGAGTAGCCAAGGCCATGGCCCCATTTGACGGGGCTCCTCTTCAGTTGACCTTGCATCTCCCCATCATTGGAACGCCTGCCTACATGAGCCCCGAACAGGCCACAGAAGGGAGGCGCGATGTGGACACACGATCCGACATTTTTTCAATGGGAGTCATTTTATTTGAACTTCTGACCGGCAAAACTCCCGTCGAAGCAATCCTCAAGGATGGCGAGGGAACCAGTAAGGCATTCGATCTTCTTCACAACGGCAAGTTTCTCCGTCCTTCTTCGTACTTTGAGCGGCTTTCCTGTGAAGAAGCGAGAAAGACCTCAAAAGAACGAAGTTGTTCAGCAAAGCGCCTCCATGCGGAAATCCACGGTGACCTCGACTGGGTGGTGATGACTTGTCTCGATCGAGACCGAAGCCGAAGATACGGCAACACCACTGACCTCGCCCGCGACCTCCAACGCCATCTCGAAGGTTCTCCAATCTTGGCCCGCCCCCCAAGTTGGAAGTATCGCGCGGGACGTTTTATCAGCAAAAACCGGGTGGCCGTTTGCTTATCAAGTCTCGTGATCGCGGCTTTGCTATCGACGACCATAGTCAGCTACCACTCCGGAGTTCAGGCAAGACAAGCACGAGAGACTGAAAAGAAACTACGACTCCAAGCAGAGCAGGACAGAAGTCTTGCCGATTCAAAGTCCAGAGAAGCACGCATTCACCAATACGTCGCGAACATCAATCTCGCTCATCAGGCAATTGCGGACGGGCATTTGTCAAAAGCCCGTCAACTGCTGAGACAATGGATTCCAGAGTATTCTCCGACCGACGATATAAGGAGTTTCGAATGGTGGTATCTCATGGAGAAGTGTGCTGAAGATGAGCACATCAGCCTTCCCCTCTTTGATTCGTCTGTGGATTCCCTTTCTTTCTCCCCCAATGATGACCTTCTGGCAATTGCCACGCGGGAACAAGTGAGTCTCTGGTCTCGTGAAAAAGGGCAAATTATTTCAACTTTCCCATACGACGGACGGTCAGTTGAGTTCTCCGGAGACGGAAGTAAACTTCTCATCAACGGTCGCCAGGGAGTCGTCGTCATTGACCTCAATTCAAAGTCCCTTCTTTGGAAGCAGAAAGGCTACCGACAACAGGCCGCCTTCGCTCCTGATCGCCCAGTCTTGGCAACCAGTGATGCGAACGGCACCTACCTTTGGAGCACAGACAGTTGGGAGAAATTAGAATCTTTTCCAATTGCCGTCGACTCTCTGCTTTTTTCACCAATGCCAAATGTCCTTGCCATCCAAAATCGTGATGGGATCTCAATTTTACGGCTTGGAGAAAAAACTGCACCAATTCAGCTTGAGGATTCCTCCCGTAGTTCTCCTTTCAGACCCGTCTTTCGTTTTTCGCCTGATGGCCGCTTTCTGATCCTTGCCAAAAATGAAGACTCGGCGCAGGACAGATATACCCTTGCCATTTACGACGTGAAGACTGGTCAAAAAAACGGGTTACTTTCCCCCGATCTCCCCTCATCAGGACACAGCGGAGTCATCTCTGGAATGGACGTTTCCCAAGGAAGCAAACAACTCGTTACCGGCAGTTGGGATCACTCGATTCGGATCTGGGATTTCCAACAAGGAAAACTGGTTCGCCGACTCTTAGGGCATCGCAGCGAAGTCTGGTCGGTTGCGCTTAGCCCCGCTGGAAAATACGTTGCAAGTGGCAGTAAGGACGGCGAGGTAAGAATCTGGCCAAGCGAGATCAAGGCACAATCATCTACTATCGACGGCCCGTGGGAACCTCTTGATTTCTCAAAAAATGGCACTCAGTTTACGGCCTACCACTCAGAGGGAAAACTCACCAACTTCGAGTTGGCTACGGGAAGTCCTCTTGATGGGTCCACGGTAGAAGATCTTCCCTCGCGTGGACGCAGAGGTATTCCGGTGGATCAAAAGGATGCACGCCGTATTGAGATACGCGAAGATGGAATGATCAACGTGATCGACATCACAGATCAAGCCACCGCGACCTTGTCCACGGGGTTGCGAACAATCGACAATGTTCAACTCTCTCTGGATGGCAGGTGGCTGACTGCAATCAATGTGAGGGAAGGCCTACGTTGCTGGGATTTAAATTCACCTGAAAATCTAGTGGTGATTCGCAACAAAGGGATCACCGCGACCTATTCCAGAGACAGTTCGACCTTGGTAGTAACGGATCGAGACGGACAGATATCCGCCTACGAAATGATAACCGGCAGAAGGACCAGCCATTTTCAGATGGTAGGATTTCCTCCCGGAAGTCGCATCACTTTATCTCCCGATGGGACGCTGCTCGCACTCACCCGTGGATATCAGGATTACGAAAACGTGATCTCTCTGATCGATCTGGAATCAGGAATAGAACTGGGCAATCTTAAAGGACACAAGCAGGGCATCTGGCACCTCGCTTTCTCCCCGGACGGACGAACCCTGGCGAGCAGCGGAAGCGGTGGCGTTATTCGACTTTGGAATATCGCAACTAAAACCGAACTCCTTACGATCGACCAGAGAGGTTCCGTCATCAGCACTCTGACGTTCAGCCCCGATGGCCGCACCCTGATTGCGGGATCACCCGGATTCTCGAAGAATCCTGGCCTTCAAATATTCAGGGGCTTGTCGAAAAAGCACCAGTAGCCGGCACCTTGAACTGATTCGGTTCAAAAGAAAAAAATCTGCGGACTTTCCCCGCCGAACGCGCATGGATGATTAACGGGGGATTCGAGGGCAACTCAATCGCCCAATCCAACTGAATCAATGAAATCAAAAATATTAAAAGTGACCTTTCTTCATTCTACTCGAACACGTTTCATCGCATCTCTCACCCTTTGTTTTTCTGGTTTTGTCCTCGCGGATCTCAGGAGCGAAGAAGCTCCGCATTCGTCTACCAGCCTTAAAGACGAAGATATTTTCGGGAAGCAGAAGATCCATGACATTCACTTAAAGTTTACCGCCGAGGATTGGAAATCCATGGAACCTGTCAACGGACCCAGGCCCGGGCGTGGGAAAAACCGCAGTTTCCTCCAGGGACCGGAAGGAGGTCGCAATGGCATTGCTGCTGCGTTTGGCATCACCTACAACTATGTTTGGGCTGACCTGGAATTCGGGACGAGAACCTATCGTGGCGTAGGGCTGAGATACAAGGGGAATGGCACTTTTCTCAGCTCGCGTGAGAGCTTGAAACGCTCTCTCAAAATTGACATGAATCAGTTTGTCAAAGGCCAAAAACTGGCTGGGATGACGCAGCTCAATCTTCACAATTCCGTGCGCGATCCCAGCGGCATGAATGAGTCCATTGCCTATGGACTTTTTCGAAAAGCAGGCGTCCCGGCACCCCGCACGTCTCACGCAAATGTGTATGTCACCGTTCCAGGACTTCATAAGCGGAAATACTTCGGGCTCTACAACCTCGTCGAGGATGTGGGTAGCCGGTTTGTTGAGAAGCAACTCAAGGTTTCAGATGGAGCGCTCTTAAAACCAGTGACACCCAACCTTTTTGCAGATCTTGGTGTCGAATGGAAAAGCTACAATCAAACCTATGATCCGAAGGGTAAACTTTCCGGCGTCCAAAAGAAAAGGATCATCGAGACTTGCAAATTCCTTTCAAACTCAACTCCAGAACAGTTTGCAAACGGCATCGCGCAATACTTCGACTTGGAGAACTTTGCGAACTACCTCGCAATGACCGTGTGGTTAAGCGATCTCGATGGCATCTTGGGCCCTGGGCAAAATTACTACCTGTATCTTCATCCCAAGACGCAGAAATTCTCATTCATGGCATGGGACCAGGATCAAAGCTTTGGTCAGTTCCCCCGTGGCACTCAGGAGCAGCGGGAGAATCTTAGCATCAATCGTCCGTGGAATGGCCGAAGTTCGTTCCTCGAAAAACTTTTTGCGTCCGACTCTTTCAAATCGAAATACCTCGATTCGCTACGGAAGATCAACCAATCCCTTATTGAGGTCTCTGAGCTGGATAAGCAAGTAATGGAACTGACGGGATTGTTGCAGGAGTTCATTGGAAAAGAATCGGAGGAACGCCTGGAAACTTTCAAAAAAGCGGGATCAGGAAAGCCTTATCCCCTCGACATGGGACCCGGTTACCGAGAGCCGGTTCAAATCACGCCCCTCAACACCTTCGTGAAAGCACGCTCGAAGTCAATTGACGACCAACTTTCGGGTAAGAGCGAAGGGCTGACAATCAGGGGACGCTAGCGAGATAGAATAAATCTCCGGAAAGAGACTCTTCACTCCGCTTCTACCTCCCCCATACGAAATCGGACCTCTCCCCACCGACACCCGCGACCTCGTTCACCTCGTCGTTAAAAGCGATCTCTTTCTCAACAAGTAGTTCTTATTCGAAGCTCCGATAAGCTTTCATTTCTCGTAGGATCGTTGGAATAGCAGCATCCATCGATTTGTAACGCGCTACATCATCTGGCATTGTTCGCAGCTTTTCAGCCGTTGTATCCCAGACGCTAGGATCTTCTGCGAGTTCCTTCAAAGAGGTTGTTTCAATTCGGATCCCCATGAGAACACCCCCAGAAAGACCAGTGAAGAGCTGATGCTCAATACGCAAATAGACTTCGTCTAAACTCAACGTTTCATCCAGACGCTTGCGATTCAGATCCGGATGATAATCAAGAGCATCACTTCGAGTGAAACTCCAATTCTCTCGACAATATGATTTGCCTGGCTCCAGTTTTTCCAAAAACCGCTTGATCATTTCTCCAATCTGCGGATTCAACCGCGGCACGGCTCCATGTACTTGATCAAGCGTCTTCCCGATAGCATGTCGTAGATCCCACGAAGACGGAAAACACACTGACCCGGCAGCCACTTGGCTCGTTCGGCGATCCATGAAGAGTAAATCAGCCTCCCATTGCTCCGAGAGTAATTTAAGATTGCGTGGTTCCTTTGAAACTACCTGCTCCCATTCCAGAGCTAGGTCCCATGCCTCTTCCACTAGATTTTCTCCTTCTTCAGTACAAGCCGAATAGCGCTCAAAGCTCTCTTCTAATTGACGATTTCGTTTCAGTAAAAGCTCACCGCTTTCATCCTGCCGAGCGAAAAAAGACTTAGCGTCTCCCTTGCGCATTCGAAAAGCCCACTCAAATCCTCCCGGCGAAAAAAGCCGCTTCCAAAAAGGATTTGTTGATTCTTTGCCCAATAATTCCAAGGTTGCTAGCGTGTCCTATAAGAGGTATTGAGAAAGTCAAAAATTGGTCGATTCTTAAGACTTTCGGAGCTCTTGCCTCTCCGGCTTTCTGTCCACCGGCCATGGCAAGCGGAATTAACAGTGGCGGAAACCTACAAAACAAATGAAACATACCCTAACCCAAGCTCAATCCCACAAGCCCCGCATCCTTCAAATATGCGTTCTACTTGCTTCAACCGCTTTCCTTCCTCTCGGCATTGCTCGAGCAGAGGAAGAAAAACCGGCCAAAAAATCGAACCTTGAGCAAGCCAACAAAGAGCGCACAAAGGCGGCCTTTCAAAAAATCCGGCAAGCTGTCGCGGCTGGTGACCTCACTAGAGAAGAAGCCGCCAAAAAAATGGAGGCCATCAAAAAACGGGCCAAATACGCGGAAGCTGAGGTCAGAATGAAAGCTGCTATTAAAGCTGGAAAAATGACCAGGGACCAGGCCACGGAACGGCTCGCCCGACTCGCCAAACAACTCAAAGCAGCATCCGGAAATAAGCCTGCCAACGACAAAATGCGCGCCATCGCTGAAGAAATTGAAGAAGCCCGAGAAGCCGGAAAAATTACCGATGAGGAAGCTCAAGAAAAACTAGGGGCCCTCCGGCGCCGTGTCGCAGACTCCGGAAAAGCCAACGACCAACGTATGCGCCGCCAAAAATATGCTGATGCCGAACGAAAGCTAAAGAAAGCTGTCGAGGCCGGGGAGCTCAGTGAAGAAGCTGCCAAAAATCGCCTCATGCAGTTCAAAAACCGCCTCTGGCCGGACAAAAAATAAGACAAACCCCTGTCTGGCCCTGCCTTGCTTGGCAGGGCCTTCTTTCCAACTTATCCCTCGCCAAACTTCTGCAATTCTGTTCCTACTACTCGTAGTTCCATGAAAGTCATTCCACCTTTGGCCCTTCTCTTCTCCCTCGCCGCTCTTGCCATTTCCCTCATCCGGCAACCCGAACCTTCATCTGAAAAAACCTCTCTCTCAACCGGTCGGCTCGAAGCTAGGATCCGCTCTCTTGAAAACGAACTCGCCGAACTCGCCAATGCGACAAGGCAACCCGTCAACGAATTTCAAGATCCTCTCACCAACCAATCTGACTCCGATTTACCACTCAATTCCACAGGTAATACTCCAACCAAACTCGAACAACAACTCCGTGACCTCGGTGTTATCGAGCATTTCCGGAAACAAAAAGCAAAGCTAGCAGAGGCCCGTTCCATCGTCCTAGACTCCGAACGCGACCAATGGGAAAGAGTAAAAACTCTCTCTTCACTCAAGGAGGGCGGAGAAATCGACGATGAAATCGTTTCCTCCATGATGCCTCTCTGGACCGCTTCACTAGAAGACCCAAAGGGCGGATACCTTCGCTGGCAGCTCCTCGAAAATCTCCGCGGGACGACCAATGGAGAATTCCGGACCAATATTCTTGAGTGGATCGGTGAAGAAGAATCTCCCAAAATGCGCGGCCAGGCACTCGAAACTCTGGCTCCCATGGCAAGTGATCCCAACGTTACCGAATGGCTGGAATACCTCGCCGAAAATGATTCCGAACCACGAATCCAAGAACGCGCGCTTGGGATTCTCGGAAACAACAACGAAGGTAAGTAGGGACAAAACTCTTAGTCCTCCCCTTCTTTTCCAAATTTGACCATAAGAAGACTATCACTCGCCCGCCTTCGCGGTGATCTTCACATGGAAAACTTTGTTGTATTCACCCTTGCGCTTACCAAGACGCATTAGGCCTTCTCCACAAGTCACCCAGCTTTCGTGGTCGCTGATGCGACAAACTCCAGAATTTCCTAGGGTAGCTTGATTTTCAGCGATCAGAACACGCTCCGTGTCTCGCATCACCTGCAAGGTTTCCGGATTGACCTGCGCAATAAAAAGAGGGGCACGATGCCGGAACATGTGGTCGTTCTGAGCGCCCTTGCGAGTGTAGATCAGGAAGAGACCTCCGCCACAGGTCACCCAATGCTGTTGCGTGTTATAACTGCCGAGTGGTAAGCCGTCGTCAAAAGTCCACTCGCGGACCGAGTCAAACTTCAGCCCGTCCTTTGAGCTCGTCACATATGCGGAGTGATCGGCTCGTAGGGTCAGGAAATAGCGGCCTTCAAACTCCGTCAATGAAGGTTCGTAGAGACCACGATCTCGGGGAATGTTCAATTCAGTTCCATGTTCGAGATAAGTCAGCGTTTCACCATCAAAGCGACAACGGGCCACCGTGCTGGTATAGTTGTGCTTTTGGACGTCTGCGACGTAACGCACTGGCAGCAGGATCTCACCATTTGGCAAATCCACTCGCTGGTGGTTTCCTGCATTACAAGCGGTGATCTTTCGTCCAGAATGATCTTTCTCCGGCATAGCGAGAAATTTCATTTCTCCCCAAGTCTTACTCCGGGGATCAGCCACAGCATAGGACACCTTCTCACGTAAGCGCTTCTCTTCGGTCCCCTTTGCAAAGTTAAAAGTCTTTCCAGTAGTGAGGACCATCCCTGACTTAGCGTGCCAGGTCGGCCAAAGATCACCTGGAGAAATCTCAAATCCATCCGCCTCTTTCACACGCTGGAGTGACTTAATGAGCATTGGCTTACTCCATGTCCTTCCACCGTCACGACTGAGTGATTGATAAACGTCATGGAAGTCGTGCGACACGCCCTTGCCTGTCTCCGACATCGTCGTAATCCATAAGGGGTCATCGCCCGGCACAAAGGCGGTGCGCGCCTGCCACCAATCCCACTTATCGGTCCCTTCGATTGAGCCGAGAGTTTCGAATTCAAGAGCTAACGGCTCAAGAGGGTGAGCCGTCACTTGGAGCATGAGACATCCCAAATAGGTGCCCGTGGTGGTCAGAAAAGTATTCAAGATTTCAGGTTTCAAACTCTAATCATGGAGTAAGATCCACTCGAAGAAAGTCGGAAATACTCCAGAAATCGCGATCCCCACTCCAGTCCTTACACTTTCACCGAATGCCCTCTCGGAGTTGTTGGGACCCCAAAATTTCTTCGCCAGAGTCACTTACAATCCTACTCTGTCGTGAAACAACTTGCTGGTAATCCCTCGCCATTCACGAGATTTGCACCAAGCGGATTCGAGGCCCAGGCATACCGAGCCTTCGTTGGATTTTTGATGGCATCATGCCAGATTGCGATTTTCTCCCCATCGATCTTGGCCTGAGCCCATTGCCACTTGCCATCAGCACCCGCGATCTCAAAACGTTGCAGAGCTTTTCCGTCGCGCGCTTTTAAACCTGCAGCATGGTCAAACGAAACCACGATCTTGCCATCTCTCTTCTCCATTCCAGAGTAAAGAGGGCCAGAGATCACGATATCCTTCTTTCCGTAATCCTGAACCAAGGCCCAGCGAGCGAGGCGCTCACCAACATCATGTTTATTCTTGGGATGAATATCCCGAGCATCCCCAATGTCATTGATCACGGCCATTCCGCTCTTTGGAATAGATTTTAGCGCGCGGCGCATTTCATCCTGCACAAGCACCCAGTCGCTCTCAGTCCCAGGTTCTGTCGTTGGCTCACGGAAATTAGCTAACTGAACCCAATAAAAAGAAAGATCGTGTCCCCAGCGCTGGCGCCAGTCGCCCACCATACAGCCAAGAAGCTCTTCATAGCTACGTGCGGTCCCACCATTGGCATTGGACTCTCCCTGATACCATATCGCTCCCCGGTTCCCATAACCCACGATTGGAGCAATCATCCCATTATAGATAGTCGATGGCATCGAGGGGTTTTTACCCGGGTCACCCACCTTCCGGGGGCCACGTGGCTTACGGCCCTTCTTGTCCTTTTCCCATTGGGCAAGTTTTTCCTGATATGCCTTCACCTGCTTTTTAAAGTTCTCGTCCACCTTCTTCGAATCATATCCAGCGAGAGCTTTCGCTTTCATTTCGAGAAGCTTCTTTCCAGCCGGTAATTCGCCTAATGCTTCCTCGCTCGTAAAAGCCTGAACCGGCTTTCCTCCCCAAGCGCACTCAATCACTCCAACCGGCACCCCTAATTCTGCACGGAGCTTCTTGGCAAAATAATAGCCGACCGCAGTAAACGATCCGGTATCCTGCGGTTGCGTTGCCTTCCAATTCCCTTGCCAATTTTTTTGCGGTCGATGCTCGGCTACATTCGCCGAAACAAAAACCCGTAACAAAGGATCTTTAGCTTTGGCAATCTCCTCCTTGGCGTTGGCACTTCCCGAAACTCGCCACTCCATATTTGACTGTCCAGAAGCTAACCAAACTTCACCAACCAGAACGTCCTTGATCACCCTCTTCGACCCGGCGGCTTCGACTACCAATTGGCTGCCCTTGGAATTTGCCTTGAGGCCCTTCAGGACGATTTTCCAATCCCCATTTTGATCAGCTCTAGTTCCATGATCTTCTCCAGAAAACGACAATTTTACAGGCGCATTTGGCTCAGTCCAACCCCAGACTTTTGCAGTAGTATCGCGTTGCAATACCATCCCGTCCGAGAAGAAGTTTGGCAGTTTCAATTCGGCCAAAGCGGGGAAGGCCGTCAAAAGGAGGGCAATGTAAACTCGTTTCATATCAAAGAGAGCTTCGATCTTACGTTCCAATTTGCTGCGGTCTTTCCAGATGTCGTCTTGCACTGCATAAAAAGGCGCTCCATCTTCCCGGTATGCGATTTTTCATCGTTTTTTCCACCCTAATAGCCCCACTTTTAAGTGCCACCTTGGTTCCGATGCCACGAGGAATCGTTTTAGGTGAAGGAAAACTGCTTGTAGATGTTCAAACAGCGGTCATTGCCCCTGACTATTTGTCTCCGCAGGCCGTGGTTCTAACTGCCGCTCTGCAAAAAACCACCGGTTATGTGCATCGCTTTCGAACAATCAAACAAGTAGCCCGTCTTCGCTACAAACGCGCGATCAAGCTTAGCTTAGGGAAATTCGAAAAACCGGAATTTTACCGCATCGAGATCACCCCGGAAGGCGCCACCATCCAAGGCGGTGATATCCCCGGCCTCATGCATGGTATCCAGACCATGGCACAGCTTCTTCCCGTTGCCGAAAAGCCCCTACCGAGAGCGCTTATCCCAGCCCAAGTTATTGAAGACTGGCCGGAAAATCCACGCCGTATTTTTCATCTTGATGTCAGCGCCCACCTCTTTCCGACTGATGATCTGAAATCGCTCATCGATTGGCTCTCATTCCACAAGCTCAACGAACTACACCTTCAACTGAACGGAGATCACGGGTGGCGGTTGGAGAGCCTGAAATTTCCCAAGCTCCACAAAATTGGAAGTATTCGAGGATCGACTCCACCTTTCGGTGACCCCACTGGAAGCGACTCGACTGAATATGCCGGCTTCTATTCTCGCGAAAAAATTAAAGAACTGATTGCCCATGCCAATTCCAGGGCCATCAACGTGGTTCCGACATTTACCTTCACAACCGGAGCAACCTCGTTGATCGCCTCATATCCTGCGCTTGGCGATTCTCCTCTCCAAGTCGCCAACACCTGGGAAGATCGACAAGTGGGTGTTTTACAAACCGAATCCACTCTCGAATTCCTTGACGAACTTCTGGCAGAAGTCTCCGAATTATTTCCTGCCGAAACTATTCGAGTTCAGGGTGGCCCGTCAGAATTCCACGACTCTCTTAAAGAAATCACTGTCAGACACCGGAAGAAACTACTTCTCTCCGACAACATCAAGACCACCGACTTCTCGGTCTACTCGCGGCGTAAAGAAGCTGAGCTCCTCCTTGCCGCAAAGCTCGAGGCCGAGGAAGGATTTAACCCCGTTCACAAAGTATACCAATGGCAACCGGCACTACTTTCGCAAGCCAGCCTCCGCACGCGTTACGTTCACGAATTCGCCAAGCTCCAATACCTCGTTTTCCCAAGAATCGCAGCCTTTGCTGAAGCCACCTGGTTGCCAGCCTCAAACCTAAATTACGAAGAATTCAGAACCCGACTCGACTCCCTCGACAAGCGTTATCGGCTCAGCAAGGTCTACGCCTCCCTCGTTTACGACCCACCCGCCAAAAAGGCGATCTATGATACCATCATAACTTCATCAATCGAAGCCCGTGAAGGATACAGTCCGGAGCTCATTTTTGATGGAAAGCTTGATAGTTTCTTTTGGTCCCTTGGCGGCCTAAAAGACAATGACCATCTCACCGTGGAATTCCCATGGCCAGCGACTGGCGAGATGACTGTGAACACTGGAAAGAACGGCATAGGCGTTGGTATTCTCGAATCCGGTATCCTCGAACTTTCGAAAGATGGTAATACTTGGGGCCCTTCTCAGAAATTATTTGAAGGTTCCGCCACCCTTCCAGTTCCGCAGGAAACGCGCTTTGTTCGAGTCCGCGCCACAGCCCCGCAAGACGAACCCCTAATTTTTAGCGAACTTCTTCTAACACCTGTGCTACTTGCTCCTATCCACCAAGAGAAGAGGGAGATCGAACTTCGATTTAACAAGAAGAAGATCGAGCTTACATTTAAAGCAAACTTCAGTAAAAATCCCGCTTTCCGCGACGAAGTCGAAATCGCCAGGAAGATCTTTTTCGAAAACTGGCTTCCGCTTGCTAAACGCATTGGCACAGCCGACTACCCTGACACCCCCCGCACTTTTGAAATCAAATCTGGGGAGCCCGGGAATCTGACCGAGGCCCAAGTGAAAGATTGGGTTCTCAAACGCCTTATCCCACAACTTCAAAATTACCCGGCTAGTTCACCCAATTGGATAGCCACCGGAATGCAAGCCAGGCTACGTGGAGACATCGCAAAAGATCCTGACAAAAGAAAATTTAAAGAGGGTGGTTCACAAACCGCCGCGTTCTTCGATTGGATCGCCAAAACCCATCGGGAAGAATCTCTCATCGCGATCTCACAAGACTGTCGAAACGGCAGCTACCGTGAAACTCGCTGGAAGCTCTTTACAAGAAAAAGCCTAGCCCAGCTGGCGACACTTTATCAGGCGGCACCCTAGAGGAATTTAAGGTCCTCAGGACCCTCCCCATGAATCTTATATCCGTAGAGTTGATAGAGGAAATTGTAAGCCTCGCTCTGACTAAACCAAGTTATCATCAAGCGTTGGGCAAGGTGTGGCCTTCACGATAATGTTCACGATCAAGTTTAGTCGCAGCAGCTCCAAATTCGCCCGTAAACTTTTTGCCATCAGTAGTCAGAGGCGCCCCCAATCCAGGCTTGGTCGCGCCAATGCCATTAGCCTCAAAATGAGCCATCATGCGATCAACAGCATCAGCAACCTTCGCTCGCCCTTTTAAGGACGCCTTAATTTGCTCTGCCGGAAGTTCCTTCCCAAGTGACAAGGCATGTGCCCCGATATGCGCGAGCGCAGCTGAATAATGACCATTCGCGGCATTATGAAGTGCGCTCTGTTTCCCATTTAGGCAAGCCTCAAAGAAGTTGTGGATATGATTCTGTCCACCTTTAAATTCCTTAACCAATTTGCCATCTTTATCGACAATCTTACAGCTAGCTCCATGTCCTCCAAGAAGAGAACCTCCCTCATACTCAATGACATTTCCAATCGTCACTCCGCGATAATTCGGCATACCATTTTTCCAGTTGAGACCTTTTTTGGGTAACCCTCGGACTTCGAATAAAATCGGGGCTGGCTTCTGATCCACGTAAAGGATCTGCGTATTCGCGGTATCGCCATCGTCATCGTAACCGTAACGACCACCGATACTCAAAATTGCTGGGGGAAGCTCCATTGGGTCACCCAGAGCCCAGCGGCACACATCAAGCTGATGGGGGCCCTGGTTGCCAAGATCTCCGTTGCCATACGGTGACTGCCAGTGCCAATCGTAATGAAACTGGTTGCGGCGTATTGGTAGCACTTTCCGCGGCCCAGACCACAAATCGTAGTTTACCGTCTTCGGTGCCTCGACCGGGGCCCCAACCTTCCCGATCGACTTACGCGGTTTGTAACAAAACCCTCTGGCCAAGGTTAACTTGCCAAAGTTCCCCTCCTTTAGCCACGCAAAGGCCTCGGCCCAGCAGGTCTCCGACCGGCGCTGAAATCCGTGTTGAATGACCGTCCCATATTTCGCTTGTCCATCAGCCAGCTTCTGACCTTCCCAGACATTGTGGGAAACTGGCTTCTCCGTGTAGGCGTGTTTCCCATTTGCGGCTGCAGTCAATGCAATCACGGTGTGGGTATGGTTTGTCGTTGCAATACAAACCGCATCGACATTCTCGTCCTCGCACACTTTCCGATAGTCTGAATAAGTTTTCAAACCTGTGATCTTATGTCGCTTCTCCATCTCCACCACCCGACGCTTCAGTTGATCGGAATCGATGTCGCACAAGCCCACGAGACGGGCTTTTTTGTGAGAAATCACCGCGTTGATATGATTCGAGCCACGGCCTTTGACACCAATCACCACTACACGAAGTTCCCCATTGGAACCTGCCGCTTTGGCGAAGGGAGAAAGAAGAGAATAAGTGCCCGCAAAGGCCGAAGATCTAAGAAGCTTACGACGATTCATCATTCAGTTTAGAAATACGAAGATAAGGTGGCTAGCTTGTCATTATTTTGGTCCTGCGATGGTTTTGTTCCAATAGATAACAACATTCTTTGTCGCCCGCCCCGCAGCGACCAAATCAAGGTCACCATCACCATCGAGGTCGGCTGCCTTCATGTCCTCGCAAGCCATCGTATTATCGTCGATCACAGCATGTTGTTTCCACTCGCTACCCTCTTTGTTTGACGCCACATAAAGACGAATCCCAACCTTCTTGTCTTCCCCCGTTTTTTGACGCCACCCTGCCACCACCTGATCATAGCCAAGGCCCAAAAAATCTCCCGTGACTAAAGCATGTCCCTGGCTCAAACCATTATCAATCACAACCCGATTTTGTGACCAAAGCCCACTCTTAGCCTCGGGGTTGATCACCACTTCGTTTCCGTGCATCGGCTCAATCGAGGTAATGAACCGCTTCCCATTTGGAAGTTTACCAAGCCGCACTTCACCCGCGCCTTTCTCGGTCATCTGGCGCGCGGTCCACTGATTTTTTCCTGCCGGATAAAGTAAATGCACCCCTTCCTTGCATGCCACCAGAATACTCTCATTTCCCGAACGATCCCACTTAACCGGATCAAAGTTGTGTGCCAAATGAAACCCCTTGTGAATGAGAAAAGTCTTCCAATCTTCCTCCGGGCGATACCCTAAAAAATTAATCCCTTCACCTTCTCCGCTCACATTCCTGGGACCATGCAATGGCAACACCGCGAGGAAATTTTTTCCTCCTTGTTCTCCTACCCAATGCATCCGGTGAACCGTCGGCTCACGATGTAATTCCGTCGCCCCTCGCTTCGCAAAACAATCCGCCGACCCATTGAGCGAGAACACTGCGCCACTTGTTTTGGTATCACCTGGATTCCATTCCGCGCCCACCGCAACCTCCGCCTTATTGTCGCCATCCAAATCCTTCGCACAAAGGCAGACATGATCTTTCTTCGTCAGTTTCCCCGTGAGCTCACACATCTCCCAGTTAGGACCCCGATACGCAACCGTCCGATCCGAGTCTGCCAACAAAATATCCACCTTCCCATCTCCGTCAACATCCGCCACCGCCAGCCCATAACCGACCTTGATCTTATCATCGATCACCTGTGCCTCAAAAGCTGCTTCCGGCAAAGCAAATCCCGAAAGGATCAAACCTACTGATAACATTGTAATTTTTATCATCGCTCCACTTATCACAATGCAGTTCGTATCTGAACGAATTTCGATACCTCTCTACTTATTCGTATGATTTAAAAACAAAAAACCCGACTGAAATCAGCCGGGTTGTCTAAAAGGAAACGAATTTAATTCGAAAATCCCATTAATTATTCACCAATCTCAAGCTCCTCAGCGTCGTCCTCAAGACCATAAATCGCATCAAGCTTGTCTGACATTTCCTTCATTTGCGGATTATTCAGCGCCTCCATAAGAACAGCTCCGATGGCTTCTGCATCAGGATTTTCAGCCATCATTTGAAACATTTTTTGGCCGATTGCTTGGCCTTTTCCTTCAAAGCCTTCTTTGATTGCTTTCATTGCTTCCTTTTCTTCGTCGGTCGGAGAATCAAGAGCCTCAGCCGCGGCAAGGACTTCTTTCAAAGTTGCATTGGCTCCTTCCATCGTTTTTACAAAAGCTTCGGCCGACTTCACGTCGGTAATTGACCCCATGCCCTCCATGATACCTGTCATAGCCTTAGCGACCTTGGCTCCGAGATCAGAATGGCTGGCTGATGCTTGTGGTTCGGCGGCTGGCTCAGGTGCTGGTGCTGGTGCTGGTGCTGGCTCAGGAGCTGGCGCTGGTGCGGGCGCTGCTTCTTCGGCAGGTGCTTCTTCGGCAGGTGCTTCTTCAGCAGGTGCTTCTTCGGCAGGTGCTTCCTCGTTGTCTCCACAGGAAACAATGCTGAAAGGGAGTAAAATTACAGCGGCAAATGGAAATATCGTCTTCAGTTTCATTAGTCTAATTTTTTGATTTCGTGACGACCTTACACGAAATTGAAAATTTCTACGAACATAAAAACTGATCCTGAAACTTGTCAACAGGAGGCTGGTCGGCCAGACGCCCGGTCTCTCATAGACCTTATTTGGAGCCCGGATGAAATACCCCGCCTCTATTTTCTGAACGGCCATCCAAAGAAAATGGCGACTGTTTCCAGTCGCCATTTTTAAAATTTGAAATCAACGATAAAAGTTACAAGCGCTTGCGCTTGAGCTTGAGCATTGCTTCTGATTTAGCAATTGCAGCCTGAAGGGCTGCCATTTCATCGTGGTCGACGTTCTCACCAGCCAGCGCTTCTTGCGCCCGCTTCATAGCCTCCTCAACTTTTGCCTCATCAATCGCGTCTTCACCAATCGCCAAATCAATTAGGACCGACACCTTATCGTCAGACACTTCAACGAATCCTTCACCAACCGCAAGCTCTTCGGTCTTACCGTCCTTCTTGTAATGAAGCTCTCCGGGGGAGAGTGGTGCTACCAAAGCAGCGTGCATGTCCAAAACTCCCATCTCGCCTTCGCTTCCGGGAAGATAAACATCATCAACAGTATCAGAGAAAATAGTTTTCTCCGGAGTTACAATGTCGAGTTGGAAAGACATGGATTTAGGATTTAGGATTCTAAAGTTGAGGAATAACCAAACAAAACGCCTTAGCCTTTATCGACTGAGTCGATACCCGCCTTCATGTAGAAGTTAGACTCCGGAACATTGTCGTGCTTTCCGTCGAGAATCTCGGCGAAACCCTTCACGGTATCTTCAATAGAGCAAAGCACCCCGGGAACGTTGGTGAAGACCTCCGCAACGTGGAAGGGCTGAGTCAAGAAACGCTGGATCTTACGAGCGCGGAAAACTGAGAGCTTGTCCTCGTCAGAAAGTTCGTCCATTCCAAGGATCGCAATGATATCTTGGAGATCTTTGTAGCGCTGAAGCACAAGCTGGACGCCACGAGCAACCTTGTAGTGCTCTTCGCCTACAATCTCCGGAGAAAGTGCTGCTGAGGTGGAAGCGAGTGGGTCCACCGCAGGGAAGAGAGCCTGCTCAGCAAGAGAACGCTCAAGCACCACCGTTGCATCAAGGTGAGCAAAGGTGTTAGCGGGAGCAGGGTCAGTCAAGTCATCCGCAGGAACGTAAACAGCCTGAATTGAAGTAATTGATCCCTTCTTAGTTGAAGTGATTCGCTCCTGAAGTCCGGCCATTTCCTCGGCAAGAGTCGGCTGATAACCCACCGCCGAAGGGGTACGTCCAAGAAGTGCTGACACCTCAGAACCGGCCTGAGAGAAACGGAAAATGTTATCAACGAAGAGGAGAACGTCAGAATTATCCTCGTCACGAAAGTGCTCAGCCATTGTGAGAGCAGAAAGCGCTACACGGAGACGGGCGCCCGGAGGCTCGTTCATTTGGCCGTAGCAAAGTGCCACCTTAGACCCTTCGGCGAGAACAGGATTTCCATTCTCATCAATCTTGGGATGCCCATTTGAATCTTTTTCGCAGGAAATAACGCCAGACTCAATCATCTCCCAGTAGAGGTCGTTACCCTCACGAGTTCGCTCACCCACTCCAGCGAAAACGGAATAACCACCGTGCGCCTTTGCGATGTTGTTGATGAGCTCCATGATGACCACAGTCTTACCCACACCAGCACCACCAAACATACCGCCCTTACCACCCTTGAGGAGTGGGCAGATTAGGTCGATGACCTTAATTCCAGTCGGAAGAACCTCAGCTGAAGAAGCCTGCTCTTCAAGAGTGGGCGCCGCGCGGTGAATTGGGGAACGCATGTTCTCGTCTTCAAGATCCAATGAATTTTCATCCACCACATCACCAGTCACGTTAAAAATACGACCAAGAATCTGCTTACCGACAGGAACCGCAATCGGCTTGCCAGTGTTAGCGACACTTAAGCCCCGCTTGAGACCTTCCGTGGTGCTCATAGCAACTCCGCGGACCCAGCCGTCACCAAGGTGCTGCTGAACTTCGAGAACGAGCTTGGTGTCTTCTCCGAAGAGTTGGTAGTGCACCTCTAGGGCATTGTAGATTTCTGGCAGCTGGTCAGCGGCCGAGAAGTCAACGTCAACGACGGCGCCGATGACCTGAACGATGGTTCCTTGGTTACTCATGGTGGAAAAGTGGTGAGATTGATGTGGTTCGTTTAGAAAATTTGAGAAGATGAATCACTCCATAGCCTTCATGGCAGTCGTGATTTCGAGAAGTTCAGCAGTGATCGCCGCCTGGCGAGCCTTATTGTATTCGAGGGTCAATTCCTTAACCATCTTATTGGCGTTGTCAGTAGCCGCCTTCATGGCAACCATTCGGGAAGAATGCTCGGAAGCGCGTGCTTCAACCAGCATTTGGTAGATCTGGAAATTGATGTAAAGAGGGAGGAGTTTATCGAGAACACCCTCGGCGCTCGGCTCGAACTCATACGGGGTATTGATCGCAGTTTCGACATCAGTCTCACCGATTTGCCCCTTCCCAACACCCTCGTAGTCTTGCTTTTCAGCTAGAGTATCAGCTTGGATTGGTAAGAGCTGGCTGACGTGAGGAGTCTGAGTAAGAGTGCTAACGAAGTTGTTGAAAGCAACCGTGATTTTGTCGTACTCACCACTTAGAAATTGATCGGTGAGAAACTTTGCGATGGGCTTCGCATCATTGAAAGGAACAGGATCTTCGACTTCCCAATCAGTGATAATCTTACCACCGCTCTTTGCGATCGACTGGCGAAGTTTCTTACCCACCGTCACGTATTCGGCCCCGTCAGCAGCGGTCGCGCGAACCTTTTTGAGGAGGTTGGTGTTCAGACCGCCACAAAGTCCTCGCTGGGTGGAAATCACGAACATGAGTTCCTTGCCGCCCTCGCGCTGTGCAAGGAGAGGGTGGGAATCCTCGTTCGTGTTATCCTTGAGATTGACCAGGACCTTGTTGAGCTTATCGGCATAGCCACGCCCGGCAAGTGCTTGGTCTTGAGCTTTCTTCATCTTCGCAGCAGCAACCAGCTCCATCGCTTTGGTGATCTGCGAGGTGCTCTTAACCGATTTGATACGGCGGCGGATGTCACGAAGGTTGGCCATTTGGAAGGTTGAAGATTAAAGTGTTCAGTTTACAGCAGAGAGCTCTTCACGCTTATTTCCAAGAACCCTTGAAATCTTCGAGGGCAATCTTAAGGCCATCGTTAATTTCATCAGAGATCGCTTTTTCATCTGCAATTTTCTGAAGAAGGTCGGCCTTACGAGTGGTGAGGAACTCCTCGAGGGCTGCCTGACATTCCTCAACGCGCTCCACCTCGACATCGTCGAAATGGCCATTTTGCATGGACCAAAGAACCGCGACCTCCATCTCCATGGAAAGAGGCGAATATTGATTCTGTTTGAAGAGCTCAACGATGCGTTGGCCACGGTTGATCTTGCCCTTGGTAGCATCATCGAGATCGGAACCAAACTGGGCAAACGCCTGAAGCTCGCGGAACTGGGCCAAGTCGAGCTTGGTCGTTCCTGCTACCTTCTTAATCGCCTTGGTCTGAGCGGCAGATCCCACGCGGGACACCGAAAGACCAACAGAAATTGCAGGGCGAATACCCTGATAGAAAAGATCGGTCTCAAGGAAAATCTGACCATCCGTAATGGAAATCACGTTGGTTGGGATATAAGCCGAAACATCACCTGCTTGAGTCTCGATGATTGGAAGCGCGGTGAGAGAACCACCACCTTCTTTATCGGAGAGACGAGCGGAACGCTCAAGGAGACGTGAGTGAAGGTAGAAAACGTCACCAGGATATGCCTCACGACCAGATGGGCGCCGAAGAATCAGGGACACCTGACGGTAAGCGACCGCCTGCTTGGAGAGATCATCAAAGACGATGAGGACGTCCTTGCCCTGATCCATGAGATACTCAGCAAGAGCACATCCAGAGTAAGGGGCGAGGAACTGGTTCGTCGCGGAATCGGAAGCAGAGGCTGAGACGATAGTCGTGTTATCGAGCGCCCCAGCGTCTTCGAGAGTAGAGACCGTCCGGGCAATGTTTGACTGCTTCTGGCCAATCGCAACATAAATACAGTAAACTGGCTTGTGGTCTTTAAGACGACCCTCGGCCGCAGCCTTATTCTGGTTGGCCTGTGAAATGATGGTGTCAATTGCGATGGTGGTCTTGCCGGTCTTGCGGTCACCAATGATGAGCTCGCGTTGTCCGCGGCCAATTGGGGTCATCGCGTCGATCGACTTGATGCCGGTTTGCAATGGCTCGTGCACAGGCTTACGACCCATGATTCCAGGCGCCTGAATTTCTACACGGCGTGAAATTGCACCGACGATGTCACCCTTGTCGTCAATTGGCGTGCCGAGTGCGTTAACTACGCGACCCAACATTGCGTCGCCAACTGGTACCGACAAAATGTTGCCGGTTGACTTCACGGGCTGACCTTCTTCAATGTGGTCGGCGTCGCCAAGAATTACGGTAC